>BNJT01002783.1_pt1 | contig 284735 bp, 519 predicted proteins | sample 8540491 | NCBI WGS metagenome assembly BNJT01 (sample SAMD00202455, study PRJDB9452) | human saliva metagenome | host: Homo sapiens | reverse complement strand
GCGTTACGTATTGCTTTGATCGCGGGTCGACGCGGGCGGCTCTCGCCGCCCGGGACCGCTACCGCATCGCGGCGGCTTGTCAATCCGCCTGAGCCTGCTGGTCGAATCTGGGAAGCCGCAAACTGGGAACGCATTCCGCTTCCGCCACTCATCCTGGCGGCGCTGTTCGCTTTCATCGATGATCAACTTCCTTCTTCGTGCTTCACCGGTACCGGCCTGCGCAAGCAGGCCCGAGAACGACAGGAACTGTCAGAGGCCACCAGGAACGCTCATGTTGCAGGCTTGAGTTGACCACGTCACTGGGAGTGCAGGGTACTTGATCGCGCGCGAGCGCATTGCGCTGTCGCTCATCACGTCACCACACCATACAGGCTGCTACCGCCTGACGCCCGCCGGGCAGGGACCCGAGATCAATTGAAACAGACCGAGCTTAAAAAGAACAGGCGCAGAACGACCTGCGTCGATGGTGTTCACCAGGAAACCGACGCGACGGAGGAGGGCCCACAACCGTGCAGACATATCAGCTCAGAGTGGAGTCCGCGACTGGCAGAGGCAATGGAGTCAGCCGAGAGATCAAATCACCCAACCTCAGCCCCGCGGTGGAGACCGGCCTCACCGGGTCGCGCAGGAGGCCTCTGTACGCCAAGCCGCCATTCCGACGCTGGCCAGACCGCCGCGTCGCCAGTGCGGCCCGCACGCTCCCGCGAGGATCCTGTGGAGCTGGCGGGTCTCGGACGACCTTGCTCTGGGATGCGACGCAACGTCCGCACCGGGCACCCGACCGACCGGGATGCGGGAACGGGAGAGTGACGGCCCTCGCAGCCTCGAGGCCGGTCTCGAAACCTCGCGGGCGGTTTCCCGGGTGCGAGCCGAGATCCCGACGGCGGGAGCAAATCCGCATGATCTGGCTACTGCTGGTCGACGACCAGCCTCACACCGGAAGCTTCCAAGACCCATCCGCAAACCGAGCCCGGCATCGATTGGTGGGCGGGGCGGGCGACGACGCACCCAGGGCGTCAGAACTCGCCCTCGAACCAGCGCGACGTGCCTCTGCGTATGGCCGTGCAGATGCCATGATGAACGGGATCGAGGCAACCCGCGAGCTCACCCTCCCGGGAGGCTGCGGCCCATGCGTGCTGATCCTGACCACCTTTCGGGCGCGAGTCGACTGCTGTCTGAGACCCTCCAGGCGGGCGCCAGTCGCGGGTTCCTGCAGAAAAACCGCGGAGGCTGAGAAACTCATCAGAGGTGCCGTGCAGATCCGCGCGCGTGGCGGAGGGTTGCTGTCGCCGCAGGTCACCCGTCGGGTCATCGAGACGCTTCACCGCTCCCCGCGCAGGAGCGCATGGCTGGTGTGCAGCAGAAGACGGAAACGCGAACACGACACCCTGCTGCACCTGGCACGCGGCCTCAGCAACGCCGAGATCGCGGTAAAGTGTTCATCAGCCCTGAAACCGCCGGGCAAGACCACGTGTCCAAGCAACATCCTCACCAAAGCTGGGTTTATGCGCGACCGCATCCCAACGCGGTCATCTGGGCCTACGAGAACGGCCCTCGTATCCCAGCCGAACTGGACCCCGAGCGCCAGCGAGCAGGCTCGGGAGCTGAAACCGAGACCACGACTTTAATTGCTTTACACGGCGGGTGTTCACAGGAGAGCTAGGCCGCTCGCAACCTGTATATCCCCGTGCGAGGGACGGATTTCTGCCGCGGGAAGCGCCGACCGGGTCCCGATCCATGTAAGCGTTGAGGTCACGATCAGCGTAGGGAATGATCGCGCGGTTCTTCGCGACAAAGCATGTGCTGAACGAGTGTCTCCTCTCGACATCAGGCCCGGCCTCGCCGACGGGTTTGCGCTCCGTCGGCAACGCCGGCAAGACCACGACCGCGCGAATCATCCTGGGAGTGCTGGCTGCCAATGAGGGGCAGGTTCTGGTCGACGGCCAGCCGGCTGAACGCCGACTCAGCCGCGCCACCATCGCCAGCGTGCCGGAGGGAAACGAGGCCTCTACCCCAAGATGGTAAGAATCATCCGACCAGCTCACGTCTACCTGGCCCAGCTGCACGGCGGCCGACGCCGCCGGAGGCGCGCCGCTTTACGGCCTGGGCTGCTGGAGCGGTCTCCCAGCTCCAACGGCAAACCCACCCGATCACCCTGCGCTGTCGCTCGGCAACCAGCAGCGGGTGCAGATCGCCCGCGGCCCTCATCCACCGATCAGCGCTGGTCCTTGACGCGAACCGCTCTCCGGTCTCGACCCGGACTCGGTGGACATCACCGCTCCACGTGCTCCGCGAGGTCGCAGCCACGGGCGCCCCGTCTTGCTCTCGCACGCAGCTCCGACGTGGTGGGAGCGGCTCTGCGACCAGCTCGTGATCATCTCGCGCGCGAGATTCAAGCTAACGGCACCAAAGTGCCGGGCGCCAGGCCGCCAACGCCGGAAGCACGTGGGATCTCCGAGACGAGCACCGACACCGGCTGGGTGCTGACCTCGTCCGTGGTCGAATTCGACGGCGGCTACGCCGGTTCGGCGGGCAAATTTGTCGAGCGAGCACCGCCAACCGCGTCCCGCTGCACCCTGGAACGCGCACACCGTCCACTACATTCGGGCGCGCTGGCCGCAGCCCGCACGAGATCTGCTGGGCGAGATTGGCCCAGTGAACACTCCAGACCCCCGCCCGTCCAGAGCTTCTGGAGCACCGTCGGTATCGTCGTCGCCAAACGAGAAAATCGTGGTGCGGCGGCGTATCGAAAATCGTCTACCATTTCGACCCTCATCGTCATGGGCACAAGTAGTTCTTCGCCGTCGTTTTCACAGCTCGGGAAACCCGGCGGGCGGTGGCAACACCACGTCGCCGTCACCGCCGACCTTGCGAAGCTCAGCGCCCCGCCACACACTACGGTGATCGAGGGTCGCGGACCGACGCGGCGCGCAACGCCATGACTCTCCGATAGTCGAACGCCGCCACCGTGAGTTCCGGACGCATCGAACCCGCTGGAATCGAGTGTACGCGCGCAGGACGACCCTGACCGGCCTGCTCTCGTCCCTGCTCGTCGTCTCCGAACGTCTCAGCCGTGTCGACCCTGCAACGCCCCGCATCCCGCCCTCGCTATTTTCCACCAGGACTCTGGTTTCGGCATGGTGTGGTTGATGGTCGGCTGTACTTTTTCGGCATGGGCATCGCCAACTCGGTGGTCGAGGAGAAACGGGCGCTTGCATCAGTCGAGGATCCTAGCACAGCCAGCGCGTCTCCTCAAGGCACTGCTCACCGAAGAACGGTCCGGCAACCTCGCCGCGGCACTGGCGCAGATCCTTGCCATCGCGGCCACCGTCATCGGCTGGCGACCAACGGCAGCGCGTCCTGCCGAGTGCCAAACCTGGTGTGTGCACATCGTGTGTCTCGTCATCTTGTTCATGCTCGGCTTTCGTGCATGCGATCGCGTGCCCTGTACGCGGACTGACCGCCGCGCTGGGTCTCCGTGCATCAGAGGACCGCAACGACCGCGCTGCAGCCCCTCAGCTGGCTCCGTGATGCGCCCTATTTCGGCATCATCGTCGGCAGCAGCAATCCTGGCCATGACGGCGATGAGCTACATCCCGCCCTCCGCCCTGGTCGCGCCGTTCCGTGCGCATCTCCTCAGACAAAGAGCGCCGGCTGGGAGCTACGTTCGCCCCACCGCGCTGCTCGTCCCCACCACCGTCTTGCGGCGGTCTCGGGTCGCGGCCCGATCTACGACCCGCGGCCTCGCTGCACCGGCAAACCCCTGAAGTGGCGAGAAGCCCTCACCGCCGCCCCGTGACCTTCCTGAAGAGAAGGGGCTGCTCGACCGGACGCACCTGGCCGACAGCCCCGCGGGCATCAGCGCCGTGCCTCCGTGACATCGCCCCGGAGGTCAGGCCGACAGCACAACAACCCCACGAAGACCCCGACTCCAGCTCGCCACGCTGTCACGGCTCCGGATCCTCCCAGCGCTGGGACGAGAACTCGCCCGCGGCAGTGAGGGTCCCAGTGTGCGCAGGTACTTATGCCGTCCGCCCGGTAGGCTCTCGCTCGGTCAGCAACACCGCCCCCTTTGCGGGCTAGGTCGGTCAGCATCCCGGGAAGTCAAAACCACTTCTCACTAGGGCTGAGTTTCCGGCCGGGCGCACGAGCGAGCAGCTTTCGTGTCGAAACCGCCCGCAAGCCAAGTAGCAGACCCTTTGGGAAGCCATCCCTGTTCTGCTAGGACCGAGAAGCGCACTGGCGGTAGCGGTGTGAAGTGGGCTCGGCAGCCTTCCGGACGGCATCGGCGAGCCGAGCTTCATGCGCTTCATAGTGACAGTCTCTTCGAACCCGCCTCGACGAGGTAAGCTTTGATCCGACGTTTCCAGTCACCGCCCTTGACATGACTCCAAGCAATCGCATCAGGATCCGCAGTAGGACTCTCATGAGAGAGCTTTGAAATCATACTTAAACACTGCGAGACCGCGTTTGGCACCTCTCCATACAGAAATTTGCGATCGACACCAGCCAGTCGATTCATCGCGTTCAAACACGATCCTGAAAAACATTTGTGCTCAACGGCATGAGCAACAATGGCAGTCAAACACACTTCTCGGCCAACCACAGCACTCTTGGCCGCACAGTGAACACCCGCGCCCACGAACCCCAAGAGGATGAGTCTGGGCAGGTAAGCGCCACGTTCGTCCCGCTCCTTCGTGAAAGTGGATTCGTCGCTGCCCCGGCAGAACGAGCGATCGCACTCCGCGCCGCAGAGCCGATGACTGCATCATCCTAATAATCGCCCGCGACCATCGTGTATCCTGACCTTGGACTCATCCACACACATTCATGCGTCGACACTTTTTGATGGATCCGACTGTTCCTATCTTGGGCAAGTGTCCCACCACCTTTCGCGAAACTCCCTTTGCAGTGCATATTGGGAACTCTTTAGCCCATCCCGTCGGCGAGCGAGGGTCGACCCTATGATTAACAGTCCTGCAGAATTCCCTTTGTCTCAAACCCTCGAAGCCCACGCCGAGCAGTGGCTTCCGAGATCCCGTAGCCAGCATGGGCGACCTGATTTATCGGCAAACTAAAAACTTTTAGGTAAACTAAGCGATATAAAGAACATCAATTTCTCAGAATGCTCCAGGTTTTTGTCAAATTCCTCCAGCTAGTACATGGTATGGCAGACGAAACCAGTATCCATCCGCACTATTTTTGGCCGTGTATGCCTGCTTCACCGTCACCAGCTTCGTTGAGCAGTCGGTAGCGCACCTCTGTTCCCCTTTACGCTCAGACTCAACAGAGCTTGAGCGCACTCAACAGCAACCACCTTGGACCAGTGTGATTTTGCTGATTCGAATGAAGCAGATTCATCTAGACAAGCGACTTGAGCCCAAGTCACCCACAGGTAGTCGGCAACATGGGGTTCACTGGAGGGCAAGCATGGATGAGCAGGTGAGGCATCAAAGGGGCAGCACTGGGCCGGGTGAGCGAGGCAAGAAAGCGAGCCGCGAGACTCTCCCGGATTTCTTTGGCAGCTGCAAGAAGATTCGGCGCACGAGGACGAACGAACGCCTGGTGCCACCTAGCACTGAGGCAAGGAGGTCACATCGACATGGCCGCGCCACCGCGGGGCGCCATCACCGGCTTTGCATGGTAGGGTTGCTTTTTGTCATGGATTCATCTTACCGCTTTCAAGTCCTGGATAATCCATCAACCTTCCCGTGGATTTCCGCTCCAGATACCCTCTAAGAGTACATGAAAGATCCCCATCCAAATCCGTTACTACTCCATGAGGAGGCTTATTCATAGGGGTGTTTTGACTTTCCCCAACTAACGCTTTATCCGAGGATAGTGAGAGCAGCTTGCCCGATCTGAGAGACAATTCACGTGTAGAAACAAGAACCTCCAGATGAAAAGGCAGAAGCCGCTGCCGTGAATACTACTCACGCCGATCACTGAAAGGTGATCAGATCCTTGACCACGATGACCCAAATGATCCACACATCCCGTTCCGGAAACCTTCCCGTAGCAGGATCCCGTGTCCCAGGATTGTTCCGGCTGCATCCAAGTCACTCTTTGTTGACGCTCAGTATTTGCACAATCTCACCGCAAGAGTTACCGCAGACATCCACACGGTTTCCCAATCCACGTCTCGAGGGTGAGTTACAGTTTACTACTCACTTGATCGCCGAGGAGCCTCCAAGCCCGTGAGTGCCCGGCACTTTGACCTCGACCCAGACCGCCAGTACATCATCGACGGTACTCATGCGCCCCTGCTGGTCATGGTCGAGCCGTCCTGAACTGTACTCAGGCAAACACCACACCACAGGAGTGAACCTGCAAGTGGCCTGCACCCTGACCGGACAGCTCGCCTGGATCTCAAAACCATCAGCAGGCAGTGCATGACGCAAAGGGCCATCAAGGAATCCGGATTCCCTCAACCTCAATGCTCACAATCATATCGGGGACAGCTACATCGGGATTGGGGATGATCACCCCCGTGAAGAAAACCCGCCTATGGTGAACTCACCGGACACCGATAAAGAAACACACACTACTATCAATTGTGTCCGTTACCCTGGATTGAGCGTGTCATCGCGAACTCCTCACAACCTGGCGTGTCCTGCACACTGATTACCGCCGCCCTTACAACACCTTCTGAAACCACAATACAAGCCGTCACGGGCTCATCTTCGCCCACACCCCATGAATAAGCCTCCATGTAATTTCATCTGAAGCGGGTTGCCGCCAGCACCTGTGATCCGCACACCGAAAACGACAGACGTGAGGAGCGTTTCTTCAAGAGACTTGCCAATTTCACCGGTTGATGGGAAGGCTCTCTCGCGAGTCTTCTCAGGTCCCCACATCTCTTGAACGCGGGGTTCTTTCCCACAGCATGGCCCCCGGACGGTAGGTGTCGCCACTCCGGGGTGGTCGCCGTGATCTTCAGCGACCTCCTTGCCATCCGGCTCCCACCTGCGCCCGGCGGTGCCCGCCAGGTCGAGGGGTCGGTGACCAGAGCGCCCAGTCCCGTCACGGGTCAGCCTGAGGCGCCTACGGCGAGGCGGTCGAGGAGGTCGTTGGTCCTCATGCCGTGGCGCATCTCCAGCGCGACGGCGACCGCGTGTTCCGTTTGATGGCCTCGTGGGCCTCCTCGCGACCCACTCCCCTGCGCACCGCCGCCATCAGCACCTTCTGTGGCTGGTGAGGAGGGCAGTAGCGATCCAGTTCGGTGGCGATCACCTCGGGGAAAGCCCCAAAGTCGGCGAGCACGGTGAGGAAAAGTCTCAAACAGCCCGTCGAGCGCGAAGAACGCGTCAGGCAGCGCACCCGCCGCACCACCGAGCAGGAGACGTCGCCCTCGTTCCACTGGTCCCCGCCGGCTCACCGATCATGGAGACGTAGCCACGCAGGATCACCGACAGCTCGTTGACGCGCCTCACAGGAGCGTGGTGTCTATTCAGGCGGGCATGGCGGAGCCGACCTGCCCTCCTTGAACCCCTCCGTGACCAATCTCGAGACCCGCCATCAAACGGATGGTGGTGGCCCGTTCGACGGGGCCACGGAGGTCTGCAGCCAAGGCGGTGACGACGTCGTAGTCGAGAGCTACGCGGATACACCTGTCCCGTGGAGGTGAGAACGGCCTCGAAAACCCAGCTCGGAGGTGACCCGGCGTTCCAGCTCGGCCAGCCCGCCTGCGTCGCCGCCGAGGATCGAGCATGTCCTGGGTGGTCTGACCGACCCTCGATCCTGCGCGCCGGGTAGCGGGCGATGAGGCTCCTCAGTCTCCCGTACGCCACCAGCAGCTCGTGCGGCGGTAGCGAACCGTTGCCCAGCGTGGTGATCTGAGCCCGCGACGTTGTGGAACGACCGGTCATGGCTGCTCTGCCCATGCGACGGCCAGCCGGACCAGTTGCGCCAGGGCGGCGACGACGCGGTCGCGGATCACACGCAGCGAGGACAGGACCCGGTACCGCTCGATGTTCCGGTGAGGTCGCGCAGGTCATGCACCTCAGGACGTGCTCGTGGCCGGCAGGGGCGTTGAACCTCGATCCGGCCTTGACGTCGTGGCGGGTGACGCGTCTGCGGGCCGCGATGATCTCGAGGTCCACCTCGCCGTGTGACCGCCTCGTAGGCGGCGATCACCTCGCCGGGATCGGCAACTCTGAAGTCGACACCCAGGTCGCGTTGGGCGCGAGCACAGCCAGCCAGAGCTGCCGCTCAGCGACCACCTTGCCTCAAGGCGCCCAGATGTCGCGCATCCGCGCGGAGGGCGTAACGGGTGGCCAGCACATTGGGGACTGCTGCGTGGGTAACTCCATTGTCTCCACTCGCACTTTCTCCTGAATTTCCGGAGGCCTGCGGATCCTCAGTGTGGGATGCCGATGTCGGTGCGGTGGGAAGCCGTCGGGGGTTCACCGCGACAGGTGGTCGTGGCGTCGGTCGCGCCCTGGTCGAGGTCCCTCCGCAGCCCGACGATTCCCAGCACCCGCCCCCCGGATGCGACGCAGGTCTCCCTCGGTCGTTGTCGTCCCGGCGTGCACCGTCCATGCGCGGTCGGTGTCGGCGGGCAGCTCGGATGCATCCTCCCCGACCGGGGTGCCGCAGCCCCGCGCCGCCTCGACGACCACCACGGCAGCACCGTCGCGCCACCGCAGCGGCGGCAGGCCGGCCAGCCTCGCCGCGGGCCGCAGCGCGCAGCACACCTGCGAGGGGGTCTCCAGCAACGCCAGGACGGCCTGGGTCCCGGGATCGCCGAACCGGGACGTTGAACTCCACCACCTCGCACCCGCGACCGGTCAAGCGCCAGTCCCGCGTACAGCAGTCCGGTGAAGGGCGTACCGCGGCGCTCTCATCTCGGTCAGTGTCGGGACGATCACTCGGGTCATGACCTCCTCGACGAGCCCGTCCGGCGCCCACGGCAGTGGACGGTAGGCCCCCATGCCGCCGGTGTTGGGGGCCGGCATCGCCGTCGCCGACGCGTTTGAAGTCCTGGGCGGGCAGCGGCGGCACCCGCGCGGTGGCGCCGTCACAGATCGCGAACAACGACACCTCCGGCCCGTCGAGGAACTCCTCGATCACCACTTCTCCCGCAGGTCGGCGTGCGCCAGGCGGCGGCACGATCGGGGTGACGACGACCCCCTGCCAGCCGCCAGGCCGTCGTTCTGACGACATACGGCGGACCGTAGGCGTCGAGGGCGGCGGCGACCTCATCAGGTGTCGCGCACACGCGGGCATCGGCGGTCGGCACCCGGCGGCTCGCATCCCGTCCTTGGCGAGGCCTGGAGCCCTCCAGCCCAGCGGCTGCTGCGGACGGACCCGAAGCAATCGATGCCTGCCTCCCGGACGGCGTCAGCCACCCGCGCACCAGGGGCGCCTCAGCTCCCACGACCACCAGATCCAGGCCTCCGATCCGCCGGGCCAGCGCGACAGCAGCTGCGGGGTCGGAGGGATCGAGCGATGCAGGATTCCGATCGGCCAGTCCCGGACCTCCAGGGGGCGGCGTGCAACTGGACGGAGGGATCGGCGACGAGGGCGCGCCAGGGGCGTGCTCACGCCCACCAGAGCCGAGGGAGCAGCAGTGGTCACGCCCTGAGCTTTAGATCCTGCCCCATGGATCGCGGCACACCGGCTCTTCCGATGTTTCGCACCCGGATGTATGGATCGCAGCAGCCAGTCCTGTCGGGCGATTGGCCGACAGCAAACCTCCTGGGTCACGCCAAAGTCTCGATTACCCTGTATCTATCGGTGTGCAGAGGCGTGAGGAGCTAGATGAGCATCCATTCAGGAACACCGCCCATCTCGCCATGCACGCAGACATCATTCACGAGGAGGAAGCGACGCTTCCCGCCCGCTCGGGCGTGCAGGCGTGGCTGCAGGAACTGGCCGAGAACGAGCTCGCCATGGACCGCATCAGCCCTCGTGAACTGACCCAGCGGATCATGCAGGACGCTTTCGGGCGGTACTCGCTGCGGGTCGCGGGGATGCTGGCCGCCAGCCACTCTGCTGCGCGACGCGGACCCGCAAGACCGGCGGGGCATCCGGCAGCTCGCCACCGCCCGGTTCACGTCCATGCCCCCAAGCGCCGTCGACGAATCCACATGGTACGTCCGGCAGGCCGTCCGACGCCCCCAGACTCCGCACCTGACGCTCGCGGGACACACCAGCGATGTCCTCGAACTCTCCCGCTGCAACGCTCGGGATGGCTGTCTCCTGCTCGTCTCCGGGAGCGGAGGACGCCACCACACGCATGTGGGATCCCGGTACCGGCGAGGAGCCAACGAGCCCGTCGACTCGCCACTGTCGGGTATCCCACCAGACGTGAGGCCATCGTTCACCGACGCCTACGGTCGGACCCTGTTAGCTACCCGGACGGGGAACAACATCCAGATCACGGATCGCGCGACCGGCGAGGAGGTCGGTGCCGCTGCTGCGGCCACGATTCGAGGTGACGGATGTCTTTTTCCTTCTACGGCCCCCGCCGGACGTCCATTGCTGAGCCTCCGCCTCCCGCGACCACACCATCAGAGTCTGGGATCCGGCCTCCAAGCTCGCGCCCGGCGGCGAGATTCGTCGAACAACTGGACGAGATGCAGGTGATCACCTGGTTCACGGCTAGCGACGGTTCGCCGCGGGTCGGTACCATCGGCCACCCCTACGACGACATCCTCCAGATCTGGGAACCCGACACAGGCCAGTGGGTCGGGGCGTTGAACGCCTGCCCCGGCCAGCTCTGGGCGGGGACGTCAGCGCCCGGTTCACCACACAGCAGGGCAACCAGATGCTCGCCGTCGCGGAACAAGAATCCCTGCGATTCTGGGATCCTCGATTCAGGACAGCTCGTCTAGCGATTCCTCAAACGGACATCACCGCACGCATCAACGACATCCTGGCCTGGACCACACCATTCAGGGGACATCCGGCTGGCCACGGCCAGCAGCGACGGCAGCATCCGGCTCTGGGATCCGGTCCGGGGCACTCAGGTTGGTCGGTCGTTGACGGGGCACGCCGGACCGGTCAGGGCTTTGAGCACCTTCACCACCCGCCACGGCGACGCCTGGCTGGCCTCCGTCGGCGACGACGGCGCCATCCACGTCTGGGGATCCCGACGTGGGCCGACAGATCGGCGGGCCCCTGCAGGGACCGTCCTGCCGATGACCCGCGTGGTCGCCTTCTCCCGCCGCGAACGGCGAGCCCGGCTGGTGACCACCGGGACGACTACATCGTCCGCGTCTGGGATCCGAGGGCAACGGTCGGCAACTGGGACGTCTCAGCAGCGGCGAAGAGAACCTCTGCGACGTCGTCCTGGTGGGGGACGAACCGGGAGGTCGCACCCGCTTGGTCACGTCAGGACTCGACCGCTCCATCAGGGTTCTGGGACATCGCAACGGGCAGGATGACCCTACGCCATGCACGCCCTGGACTACACGAAACCATCATGTCGCTGCGCTACGGCGACCTGGCCGTGAGCCTCAACGACGGCTGGGCGCTGCTGCGGCTGCCGCTGGGGTGTAAGCCCCGCCTCCGGTTTGTCGATGACGCCGGGTACTGTTCAGCCATGAGCGATCTGAATGCCTGCTCCGGAGAACGCCGGATAACATGCGACGTCACGATTCCGGAAGGCTGATCGGATGCGTCGGATCCCGAGGAAGATCGTCTGCCGCCACCACCATGGGTGTGTTGGCACTGGCCAGCTCAGGAATGCCCGCAGACGCGGTGCCGTCAAGTCGATCGCGACCTTCACCACCGCGGACGGGAAACCGCGGGTGGTCACCGCTCGGTCGCGGTCGTTTCGTCCGCATCTGGGACGCCGATTCGGGACGCCGGCTGCGAAGGCTGCCGATGAGCGGCGCCTCCGTTCACCTGGCCACCTTCGTGTCGAGCACCGGAGTCCCCGACTCGCGGTGCTCACCGCCGATCAGGAGATCCACATCTGGGATCCGGGTCGCGGGAAACCAGATCGATGAGCTACGGGTCGCGGAAGCAGACATGGGATCACGGCTGGTGGCGTGGAACACCACGTCGGGGCCACCCCGGATCGCGAGTCACCTTGTGGTGATGCTGGTATCCGCATCATCGATCCCGGGCCGGGACACAGGGACGGGCTCGTGCTCGATAGACCACGAGGTCGCGGTCGTCGACCTCGCCACCTGGTTCACCCCGGAGGTCAGCCACGGCTCGCATCCAGCGGCGACGCGTCCGCCCTTGTTGTGGGACCGGAAACCGGTCGCAACCTGGGGCAGTTGACCGGGCCTAACGAATGGTTGAACAGCATCACCGCCCACACATCTCCGGAACGGACGCTGTTGGTGGTGATCGACGAGGAGGGCGGCTACGCTGTGGGATCCGCCAGGCCAAACAGAAGGTGGCTTCCTATCGACTTCCCTCAGGGCTTGAACCCGGTCTCGGGATATCGTTGCCCGGGCTGCGGATCGCCACGGGGCACGGTGACAGCACGGTTCGGGTGACGGACCCCTACGGGCGATCAGCTCCACGAGACCCGCTTCAGACGACCGGTCCGGGCGATCGCTTCCCTTCCCGATGGGATGGTGATCGGCCTGGACGACGGGTGGCGAATGGTGCGGCTCCCCGAGGCGAGGCGGCCTGATCCTCAGCGCCGCCGGTCGGTGAGCCTCAGCGTTTGGCTCAACCCTACAATTGAGTGAGCATACGTAGCTGCATATACTTATCTCATGCCACGACGAACGATCTACGTCTCGGAGAACGATCAAGAGCTCTTCGAACGTGCCGCACAGGAACCCGGGGGCCTGTCCCCACCGTCGCCATCGCCCTGAACGAGTACATGGCCAGGGCGGTGCTGCGCAACGAGGGAATGGAGGTCATCGACCTGACCATCGATGACAACGGCGTCAGCCACAAGGTCCGTTTCACCGGTAAAGCTGCTCCGTCTGGAGGAGAAGGTCGCCAACGGAGTCCGTGTCCGGTTCGCCTACCTCACCAAACAGAACCGCTACGCCATCCACGAGAAGATCATCGCCGATCCAGCCGACTGGGAAGGACAGGGAGAACGTCTCTGGCGTGACCCCTACATGGACCCACAGTTTCTGGATCCGCAGCGACCGCACCCTGGAGGTCTCGACACACTCGACCAGCTGCGCGAGAAGGACCCGGACCTGGCCGACCGGGTCGCCGCCGCCCAGAAGACCCCGCCCTCGAGGAACTCGACATCTAGCATGTCGCACCGTTGAGTGGTTTCTGGTTTTGCGGGGTGGAGCAGGACCTGAATTGCCTGAGTTGACGCTCACAGATGATTGAGCGTGCTCAGCTGCGTCGCCGTGAGTCCGCACAGAATCTCGCGTTGCATTTCTGGGCCGTAGTGGAATACGCGCCGAGTTTTCCAGGCCGATACCGTCGCACCCTTCGATGCACCACGGGGCAGAAACCTCAACCGCACATAACGACGCAGGCCAACAACCATGAGAAGCACCCCCGGATATACCGAACCGCCTCACTCCTTGGCGCCAGATGTGGATCACCAGTCATAACAAACCCAGCTGCAGCCCAGTGAACCCGACCGGATCTGAGTTCTGCGCTCAACTGTAAAGAGTCGTCAACGCCTAGCACTCACCATGGAAGCTGAATTCCATGCTCGAAGGTGGATACTCCCAGCGCAGGGGCTCCCGGCTTGGAGGATAGGCCTGCCGGTCTCAGCTCTGCCTAGCTGATGAGGTTGCGGAGCTCTCGTTCCTCATCATCGCTGAGGCCGACCTGTCTCACGTCCTGACGGCTCTCCTCGTAACGCTGTGCAGCTGCAAGGTCTCTTCCATGGGTCTGGTGGAGAAACCCTGCAGCTTCGCTTTTACTGCAGTCGAGGATGCTCGCGTATCGAAGCGCGGGGTCAGGAATCCAGAGCGGAAGGAACGCGGCCCCTTCCAGGTCGGACCCCGTGCTTCAGGAGCATCGTGTCATCAACAACACGAGCCTGTGCAGAGCTTCCTGTGATGGCTACGCAGTGAGCATAAACCTCACCAAGCGTTGTGGCCTCTCCCCCGATATTGAACGTTCCACAGATTCTGTTCACCACACAGTGAACAATCCAGCCGGCGAGGTCTGCCACATCCAAGATCGCCGTCGGCTGGGTGGCGTCGGGGACCAGGACATCATTCCCTGTGGGATGAGCAAACCGCCAAGGCAGTAGCCGGATCGTCCAGTCCAATCGCCGTTGCCACCAATCAGACCGGGACGGATGATCGTGAGCGCTTTGTGGTGATCTCGGTACGCTTCTTCACACGCCACCTTTGCCGGCCCATACTGACTCATGTCTCCCATGACTTCGGCCTCAAGAGCATCGTGGACCTCGGCCATTTCCGTCGTCGCTGTCGCATCGAAGTGGGTGTAGACACTCCCCGAGGAGACATAAACCCAGTGCTTGGCAGTCAGTCGCTGGGCTGCACGTCGTGCATGACTGGGATGGGTAGCCACATCGATTACCGCACCCCCAGTCTCGTCCAGCAACCGGCTCCAGCGAATCGGGCTGGTCTCGATCCGCTTTGATGAGCACTGCACCGGCAGGAACGTGACCAGAACCTCGCGCCACGCACGTGACCGAGTGCCCAGCAGTCATTAGTTGGCGCGCAACCTCGCGCCCTAAGAAACCAGTACCGCCGAGCAAGAGAATGTCCATGGCACAACTGTTGCAGCTGCGCTACTACACATGCAGTTCATTCTGCTGTGAGCAGCTTCAAGTCGTGAGCTGCGCACCCGAGTCCGCCACAACCTGTTCCAAGGCATCTGCTGCTTGTCGTGCAAGCTCCGGAACCTCGAGCCCCATCGCTCCGGTGATTGCGTGCAGCATCTCTGACGAGGGATCTTTCAACCCACGTTCTGACCTCTCGACAGGTACTGTGAGAGAGCCCAGCTCGCCTTGCCACATCAGCGAGACGCTCACCATGCTTGACACGCTGACCTCGGATCACCTCCCCGACGGCTTCACGCCACAGGCCACCGCCTTGCACCCGAGTTACCGCTCTCAGCGAAAAACACAACGCCCATGGCTCCAAGCTACTAAAGCGGTCCTACCAATACTTGGATGGAAGATAGCGAGGCACCGCCGACTGGCGATGCCGAAACGATCCTGCAAAGCGGCGTGGTTGTCATCTCGCGAGCCTCATAGCCAAGTAGAAAACACGGCCCAGGCGCGAGCACATTCCTAGCCTGAGGCTCCACGCTGCGAGGCGCCACCCTTATCTCCTGGGTAGTCGCCGAAACCGCCACTGCTACCCAGATGAGCAAACCCGAGGGCCGTGGTCGGGGTGCGGGTGAAGGTCTCACAGGATCGGTGGTGCAACGCTCACCGATCGTCTTCCCAGAAGGAACAGATTCACTCAAGGACACCGCTCTGGAGGCCCGCGTCACCGCACCCCACGCTTCCATTGGTTCTGAGGCTACGCCTGCGACAACGACATTGGACGGTTCGTCAGGTGGTTGAGGCGCCATGTGAACGCGCTGCCGAGCACGATGGTCGGAATCACCGCGAAGGCAAACCCCCAGAAGGCGGAGTGCAGGACGAAAAATACCGAAAGCGGCGAACCCTATGTTTCCAAGCCAGGTGGTCAGCGTCGAAGTCCACGACATGAAACCCCCGTCTTCGAGCACTGACAGCAGTTCCCCGTTGAGCCCTTCGAAGAAGTAGGGCACGACGACGATGAAGAAGGCGGCCACCATGATCATGCCGGTCTGGATATCGAGGGTTCCCGGCGGTCAAGATCCAGATCAGGGCCGGCGACAGTGCGAGGAAGACCACGACGGCCACTGCCATGGGGATGGCGGAGTAGATGGCGATGCGTCGACGAACCCTCGCGTGCGACCGCCCCACCGCTTTCGCTGACGTAGCTGCAGAACACGAAAGCAGCTCCGAAACAGTCCTGCGGCACCCGACAGAACAGGGTCCAGATGGTGGATGCCACGGTGCTTGCAGCCACCCATGTGACTCCGAGCGTGCCAGCCATGACGAACGGAATGGTGCTGCCTGCGTAGTCATTGAGATGCCGCACCCCAACCCCGGCACCCCGGACCACCATCGTGCGGGCCTGCTCCCGCACCATGGCGGCGGAAGGAGGCTCGAATTCCCGGACAGCCAGGTGACACCTCAACAGGATGCCGCCGATGATCGTCATGAGAAGCTGGGCGACGAGAGTGGCCATGGCTACTGCCACCGTGGCGGCTCCGGCCAGGGTGCCCGACATGACATGTAGGGAAGACGGCATTCAGCGCGGCGTTCATACCGAGACCCACCGCATACACCGCGAGACTGCCAGTACGCGCCCCAAAGATCTTCAGCGCCTCCCGAACACCTGCCAACGCGGCGACGAGAGCGACCCCCAGCAGCCGCACGGCGGCATACTGGCGGGCAGCATGCGCGAGTGCGTGGTCAGAGACGACCAGTGGCAGCACGACCCACACAGCAGCAGCGACGACCACAGCCAGGAGTTCCATCAGCCCGACGACGATCAGGTACGCGCGCAGAAGCTCCGGGAACACCCGATCGGACTGCCCAGCTCCTTCCGCGCGAGCCAGCCGCGCGGTGAACACGTCGATGAAACCAGTGAAGAATGCCAGGAGCAGCGACACCACGGACTCTCCGAGGCCAACCGCGGCGACCTGCACCAGTCCGAATGGAGCCACCATCGCGGTGTCGATGACACTGAACCCGACCGAGAGCAGCCCCAGACCGAGCATCATCAGACCGAAGGAAGCGAACGAACGCGGGGTCAGTTCGGTGTGCTCTCGGGCCCCTCACTCATGCAACCAGCTTTGAGCAATCGCGCAGCGACGCGCTACCGATATCGAGCATTCCTTCAACTCCTGGATTGACGTGAAGCCTTGAATCTAGCTCTTCACGTCAGGGGTTGGTGAACCTCCGACATGACAGCCACGTGCGGGCTGCACCCACGACACGAGAGGCACCGCCTCACGGCCATCCGCACCCCAGGTTGCCCAGCACCATGCCCTGATGAGGCGAGACCTGCACAGCAGCGCAGCGACCACAGGCGGCGGTGCGCAGCCCGCTTGTCTCCCGCCTCACGACGTGGCCTGCGGGTCCTCCAGGAACTCCTGCAGCACCACCGCGTGGTTGAACCGCGGGTCGTGGGCCGCGTATAGCAGCGTCACCACCGGCTGGTCGGCGAGTCTCCACCAGGGCCCCGTACCGCGCCGGAGGCCTTCCAGCTCGGCCCGGTAGCGGTCCCTGAATTCCTCGAACCGGGACGGGTCGTGCCCGAAAGTCGCGTCTCGCCTCGGTGCTCGGCGCCACGTCCTTGCACCACTCGTCCAGGCGCGCGGCCTCCTTCGAGATCCCACGAGGGCCAGAGCCGGTCGACGAGAACGCGGTAGCCAGTCCATCGCGGTGGGTTCCTCGTAGATGCGTTTGATGTGCCAGGAAGTCATGGTGTCATTCTTCACCTAAAACTTCCGCCGACACCGGATCCTTCAACACGTAGTGGAAACCACGTCCCTTCCGGTGGGCCCATGCGGGCTGCACCACCCGATTCGTTCCAGCTTCTGGATCAGCGGGACCGCTCCAGCCGCCGATATTCCGAGGATCGATCCCAGCTCCGTCGTGGACAACCTGCCCCTCGACTGCACGTGAGCTGCGCGCCACGGCCTGCCGGTCGCGTCCCGGCATGCGCGAGTTTCACCCGGTCATACAGGGAAGTCAGTCCCTCTCGTGCCGGTTGGGACAGGGGTCCACACCTCGGGGCCCTCCGTCGAGCACACCGGCCACCGGGACGAGAAACCAGGCGCCGGAAACCCTGATGCTGCTCAGTCTTCTCAGCAGCGTGCGGGCCATGAACTCATTCGTGTGGGTGATCCTGGCCGCGGTCCTGATGTCGATCCAGCGGTGATCCGCGACCCGCCGTAGCAGCAACAGCAGGCGGTGGTCCTCCAGCACCCTGAGGCCACCCGAGTTCTGAGATCCAAAGCTGCCAGGCAGGATCGGGGGACGACCGCCCAGGAACACCTCGACGCTGCTGCCTTCCACCTCCCGGAAGGTCGGGGCGGGTTGGCCGTGCCCGACCAGTCCGGAGACCATCCTGTGGATCCCGGCCCCCGCATCTCCACCAGCCCGAGTGGCTTCAGGAGCTTCATCAGATGAGCGTTACGGGAAACTGTGGCCGGGAAAAACATGTTGTACTCCCCGAATCCCCGACAAACCCCCGGGGCTGCACCCTCAGCGTCCGGAGACGGTGCTCCTGCTCCACCTCGGTGGCGTGCGAGACGCTCCAGTCGCGGTGCACCACCCTGTTGATGACGACCTCCCGGGTCGCCTGGGCACTCAGGGCGGACGGTTTCCTCCCTCCACCCAGTCGGGCATCCGGACCTCGGGGTTGTTCCTGCGGACAGCATCGAGCACCAGCGTCAACTGCTCCAAACCGGAGAGTTCTCCGCTCATCCGCAGCTCCCTGTGCCCGCCTCGAGTCGATACTCGATGACCGGACGTCCGTTCCCCACGAACATCCACCAGGCGGCATTGGTGAGCATTCCGTCGTCCCCGACCGCTCCCAGACGCTGCAGGAGTTCGAGGTCGTGCGCGACCGCGAGGTCACGGGACTCCGCTTCCCCCGACGCCTCGAGGTATCTCCTGACCAGTTGGAGAGCCTCAGGGCGCACCAGGTCCGGGGTCTTGCCGGAGGATTTTTCCGGACCATGTCAGTTTCGGGCGTTTCCTGTGAGATCCCACCGAGGTCATGTGCCCAATACTCACCTAACCTTCGGTCAGCTCTGGGGGAATCGCGCCCTCTCCTTGCCCAAACCGGCCCAAAAGCCGACACGATCTTGGACGGTTCAGCGTCCCGAAAGCTTCTCCTCAGCTGTGTCACACGGCGCTGCTTGGTCTCAGGGGCGTTTCGCATCCTCGAAGCTCTTGACCCATTCACCCTGATGACTGGGAGGAAGTCGTTCCCAGGCGGCACGCAATTCCGTCCTCGGCGAGGGCCGCATCCAGCGGGGTGGCGGGGTGACGACGGGGCGCGGTTTCGATGTCATATCGTCAACTTACTGGTCCGTCACAGGGAGGTCGTTGATGATGATGCTCTGTTCGCGTCCCGGACCGACCCGATCCCGGAGATGCGGCACCGATCAGTTCCTCCAGGCGTTTCACATAAGCCTCGGGCAGTTCGCGGGCAGCTCCTCGAAGTCACGGCAGGCCGAGATGTCCTCGCTCCAACCGGGCATTTTCCTCGTAGATCGGTGTGGCGTGGTGGAAGTCGGACTGGGTGACGGGCATCACGTCGTGGCGTGTCCCGTCGACGTCGTAGGCCACGCATACCGGGATGCTCTTCCAGCCTGACAGGACATCTAGTTTGGTGAGGAAGACGTCGGTGAAGCCGTTGATCTTGACCGCCTGTTCCACCACGAGCGTCGAACCAGCCGCAGCGGCGCGGCCTGCCGGTGGTGGCCCCGAACTCACCGCCGTCGCGACGCAGCCGGTCGCCGTTTTCGTCGTGCAGCTCGGTGGGGGAACGGTCCCTCACCGACGCGGGGTGGTGAGGCCTTCGCGATGCCGATGGCCCGGTCGATGCGGGTGGGGCCGACGCCCGCCCCCGTGCAGGCACCCGCCGCGATCGGGTTTGACGAGGTCACGTACGGGTAGGTGCCGTGGTCGACGTCGAGGTGGTGGGCCTGGGCCCCCTCGAACAACACCACATCTCCGCGATCGAGGGCGTCGTTGACGAACCTTCCCGCATCGATGACGTAAGGACGGATGGCCTCGGCGTGCGCCAGCAGCGTCTCGACGATCATGTCGGCCTCGATGGGACGGCGGTTGTAGACCTTGACCAACAGCTGGTTCTTCTGGTCGAGGGCCGCCTCGACCTTCTGCCGCAGGATCGACTCGTCGAAGATGTCCTGGATGCGCACCCCCATGCGGTTGACCTTGTCGGAATAGGCGGGACCGACACCGCGACCGGTGGTGCCGATGCGCCGCTTGCCCAGGAAACGTTCGGTGACCTTGTCGAGCACCCTTGTGGTACTCGGTGATGATGTGGGCGTTGGCGCTGATCAGCGGGTGCGGCACCTCAACCCCACGGGAGGCGAGGGTCTGCAGTTCCTCGGCGAGAACGTCGAGGTCCACCACCACACCATTACCGATCACGGTCGTGGTGCCGGGGTTGAGAATCCCGGATGGCAGCAGGGTGCATGACGAAGGTCTCGCCGCCAACGACGAGGTATGACCCGCATTGTTGCCACCTGAGTAGCGCACGCACAGGTCGACGCGATCCCCCAACTGATCAGTTGCTTTTTGCCCTGCCCTCGTCACCCCACTCGGGCTCCGACCACGACAACACCAGGCATTGATTTCCTCCACGACACGAAACAAGCCCCAGGCAAAGCCGGGGCCTTATGCCGCATCCTACCCACACCGACGCCCACGAAACCCAGCCGGCTGATCCAGCTCTCTTGGTCACCGGCCCGGCACGCTGTGCAGCTCACGCGCTCCTTGCTTGATTCACAAGCAGTTTCGCGCGAGCATCGGGAATGAACGATCGCAAGGGAGCAGGAGCACCCCATGAAGAAGTTGATCAATTCGCCCGACGACGTTCTGGCCGAGGCCCTCAGGGGCGTGGATGCCGCTGACGAGACGTCCGTGTCGATCACACCCATCGCGTGATCTTCCGGGCCGAACCCACCCGCCCCGGGAAGGTCGCGGTGATTTCCGGGGAGGCTCCGGTCACGAACCGCTGCACGGTGGTTTCGTCGGAGTCGGGATGCTGGACGCGGCCTGCGCAGGTCAGGTGTTCACCTCCCCACCCCAGACCAGATCCTGGCGGCCACCGTCGGCACGGATGCCCGGGCGCAGGAGTGCTGCACGTCGTGAAGAACCACACCGGCGACGTCATGAATTTCGAGATGGCCGCGGAGCTGGCCGCCGAGCAGGGAATACAGCGTCGAGACGGTGGTGGTGGCCGACGACGTCGCGGTGGAGGATTCGCTCTACACCGCAGGCCGCCGTGGGGTCGGGATTGACGGTGCTGCTGGAGAAGATCGTCGGCGCTGCAGCCGAGGAGGGTCGTGACCTGGACGCGGTGGTCGAGGTCGCGAACAAGGTCACTGGACACTACCGCTCCATGGGCATGGCGCTGACCTCCTGCACCGTCCCCGCAGCGGGAAAACCCACCTTCGAGCTTCCCCTGAAGACCAGATGGAGATCGGCATCGGCATCCACGGTGAACCGGGCAGGCACCGCGAACCGCTAACCGGCGCAAAGGACATCGCCCGCCAGCTGGTGGAGCCGATCCTCGCAGACCCACGACTTCGCGGGCTCGGAGACCATCGTCATGGTCAACGGCATGGGCGCCACCCCGCTCATGGAGCTGTACCTGATGTACGGGGAGGTCAGGACCCTCCTCGACGCCGCCGGAGTGACGGTGGTGCGCAACCTGGTGGGCAACTACATCACGAGCCTGGACATGGCGGGCTGCTCCGTCACCGTCGCGAAGGTCGACGACGAGCTGCTGGCCTTGTGGGACGCGCCCGTGAGGACGGCGGGGCTACGGTGGGGACTGTGATGCTCACCCACGGACAGTGCATGGCCTGGCTGCAGGCCTCGCTGCCTTAATCAACGACAACGCGGTTTTCCTCACTGACCTCGATGCGGCCATGAGGCGACGCCGATCACGGCACCAACATGGCCCGCGGCACGACGGCGACCCCTGGGCAAGCTCGACGCAACAATCCCGCTCGGGGCGATGTTCAAATCCGTCGGCATGACCCTGGTCAGTACCGTCGGCGGATCCGCCGGGCCGCTGTACGGAACCTTCTTCATGAGATTCGGGGCGCGACTCGGCGACGTCGAGGACGCATCCCTGCCTCACCTTCGCGGCTGCCCTGAAAGCCGGGCGGGACAGGGGTGGTCGAGCGCGGCAAGGGCATCCGTGGGCGAGAAAACCATGCTCGACGCCATGACCCCGGCGGTCGAGGCCTTCGAGTCACACGTCGCCGACGGCGATGGGCCCCTGGCAGCCGCCACAGCGGCCCTGACAGCCGCGGAACGGGGCCGGGATGCCACCATCCCGCTCGTGGCGCGGAAAGGTCGCGCCTCCTATCTGGGAGAACGTTCCGCCGGGCACCAGGACCCGGGCGCCACCTCCACCGCCTACCTGTTCAAGGCCCCTCATGACAGCCGTCGAGGAGGGCTGACCCGTGGCTCTGGTCGGGCTCGTCGTCGTCTCCCACTCCCGCCCGCTCGCCGAGGCCGCGGTGGAGTTGTCGTTGCAGATGGTGCACGGACCACGACCGGAGATCGCGATCGCCGCCGGAACCCCCGACGGCAGGTTCGGCACGGACGCCACCCAGGTGGCGGACGCGATCCGAGCCGCCGACCTGGGCGCTGGTGTGGTGGTTCTGACGGACCTGGGCTCCGCGGTATTGAGCACCGAATTCGCCCTGGACCTGGTCCAGGACGCGAACGCGATCCTGGTCGCGGCCCCGTTCGTCGAGGGCCTGCTGGCCGCGACGGTACGGTCCGCCACGGGCGGCACCATGGAGGAGGTCGCCGACGAGGCCTCGTGCCGCGCTCACCCCGAAACTCGACCGCGCTGGGGCCAGACCCCTGCGAACTTGACGACACCGCGGAAGAAACCGGCGAGCTGCTGTGGCTGACCGACGCGGAGAATCATCACACCCACAACGCATCCGGTCTGCACGCCCGGCCTGCTGCCCTGCTGGTCGCCAAGGCCCGAGAGTTCGACGCCGAGGTGCGGCTGCTGCCACGGCCTGGAGGGAGGACGACCTCACCGATCGCACTGGCGACCCTGAACGCCAGGCAGGGGCGATGAGGTGTGGATCGGGGCGCGCGGGCCCACAGGCCGCCGAGGCCGTAGCGGCCCTGACCTCTCTGATCGCCGATGGTTTCGGGGAACCGTCGAGGAGCCCGGAGAACGACTGCCGTGACGCCGACCGGTCCGTTGGGGGGTCAGTCCGGGACGCGTCGTGGGCATCGCCCGGCTGATGGCACCCCCTGGTCGATCCCCGGTGGAGGCTCGGTTGCGAACCTCGCAGCTGTCCGGGGAGAAGAAACGCTTGGAGACCGCACTGGAGGAGGTCGCCGCCGACTACGAGGCGCGCGCCGACGCATCCGGGGACGATGCGGCCCAGATCATGCGGACTACCGCCACCTTGACCCGGGATCCCTGAGTTGCTCCGGTCAGCCCAAGCCCTCATCGACGCCCTGCACTTGGGCGCTGCGACGGCGGTGTGGCGCACCGCCAACGACATCGTGGAGCGGCTGCACACGGCAGGCGGTCTCCTCGCGGAACGCACCACCGACATCACCGACATCCGCGACCGCATCATCTGCCGCCTGACGGGATGTCCCATGCCCGGAATCCCGGAATCCGAAGACCCCTTTCGTGTTGGTTTCCCACGACCTGGCGCCCTCCGACACCGCTTCCCTGGATCGGGAGCGTTGCCTGGGCATCGTCACCGTGGAAGGTGGCCCCACCGCTCACACCTCAGTCCTGGCGCGCAGCATGGGTATCCCCGCCGTCGTGGGTTTCGGCGATGCCCTCTCGATTCCCGACGGGGCCGAGGTGCTGGTGGACGGCACCTCGGGCGAGGTGATCGTCTCCCGGACGAAACCCAGCGCGCCGGCGCATGCACCGCTCCCAGCCCCCTGGAGCCGTTGAGCACCCCCGGCGCGACCCGGGACGGCGTTCCCGTACCGTTGCTGGCCAACGTGGGTTCCGTCGCCGAGGCCCGTGCCGCGGTGAAGGCAGGAGCGGAAGGATCGGGCTTTTTCCGCACCGAGATCTGCTTCCTCGACGCCGCTGTGGAACCGGATCTTGAACAGCAGTTCACCACCTATCGCGACGCCCTGGCACAGTTCTCGGGACGTCGCGCGGTGGTGCGCACCCTGGACGCGGGCAGCGACAAACCGATGCCTTTTTCTCACCATTCCCGGCGAGGAGAACCCCGCGCTGGGGGTGCGCGGCTACCGCACCACGCTCCGTTCCTGGGGTGCTCACCCGACAACTCGAGGCCATCGCCCGGGCCGCGCGGGTGAGCGGGAAACCGAGGTCTGGGTGATGGCGCCGATGATCTCCACCCCGACCGAGGCCGCGAATTCGCAGACCTGGCCCACGCCGCCGGGTTGGAGCGGGTCAGGGGTGATGGTGAGATTCCTTCAGCCGCACTCCAGGCGGAGGAGATCCTCACCACTGTGGACTTCGTCAGCATCGGAACCAACGACCTCGCCCAGTACACGATGGCCACCGACCGCCAGGCAACGGGCCTGGGTGATCTCCAGGACCTGTGGCAGCCCGCCGTGCTGAGGCTGCTGCACATGGTTGGCGACGCGGGAAGGCGCGCGGGCAAACCGGTCGGCGTCTGCGGGGAGGCCGCAGCCGACCCCGCGCTGGCAGCTGTGCTGGTCGGGCTCAGGGGTGACGTCGCTGTCCATGCGCCCTGCGCGCGCTGGAGCCGGTGCGCCGCGCACTGGCCCGGGTCACCATCGAGGACTGCCGACGGGCAGCCGAAGCGGCACTCATGTCCAGCGATCCCGCAGCGGCCAGCACAGAGGTGTCCCGTCTCCTCGCAATGAGGTGACACATTCGGGGTTGACGACGGGTCCTCCACCCATGTCATACTATTTGCAGTCGCAAACACTCCGGACTGAAGGAAAACACCATGAGCCGCCGCCTCTCCACCATCGTGGTCACCTCCCTTGCTGCCCTCAGCCTCGGTCTGAGCGCCTGCTCAAGCACCATCCCCGCCAACCCCTCCCCGCCGACACCGTCGCTCCAGGACTGACGCAGTCAACTGGGGACGCACCGGGAGGCAATTCGATCTCGCCTCCAAGCTCCTGATCGGCCAGGGTGGCAGGGTGCCACCCTCGCCCAGGTGCAGGTTCACGAGGACGCCACCAGCCCGTTCCCGGATCTGGAGAACCCCTACTACGACAGCGATGTGGACCACAAGATCGAGCCCGCCGGCTGCGAGGCCACCGGCATCGAGCAGCTCTCGTGGGATCCGAAGGGAAGACCGAGAACGAAGGTGTCCGGGTCGCGCTGGGCACCGGCACTTCCTCCCCCGGAAGCACAAAGAATATGCGAACAAGTGCGCCGAGATCACCAACCACCTCACCGAAACCCCCACCCAGGACAGCATCCAGACGCAGGAGATTCCCGCCATTGACGGCGTCATCGATGTCGTCGCGACGAAAAACCCAGCACGGCTTCGTCGGCACGGAGGGGGACGCAGGCTTCTCCACCTACCTGATCACCGGAAATGTCGGCAACATCAACGTCACAGTCCAGACATACCCATCCCAAACAGACACCTCCGCAGGCAAGGAAGCATCCCTCGACACAGCCGTGAAGATCTTCGAAGCCCAGGTCAAGAAGCTCACTGGCTCCTCCGGCTCAACCGACTCCACCGCGGGTTCCACCACCCCTGCCCCCCAGACGCCGCCTGCATCCTCGCAGGAGAGCAGCGCACCCTCCCAGAACACCTCGAACCAGGATCTGTCCTCGAAACTCATCAACGGTTCCGTGTCCGGTTTCTCCTTGGCACCGATGGAATCCCTCAGCCCGCTCGCGGCAATCTCCAACTCCTTCTACGAGGCCACGGAGCACGAGCTCAACCCCGAAGGATGCGACCAGACCGGCCTCGACAACCTCACCGCGGGAACCGAGGGCTCCCACGGCCCCGTACACGCCAGGGTCGCACTGGGGACCGACACCTCCTCCCAGAAGCACAAGCAGTACGCGCAGAGTGCTCCACGATCACCGGAACCGTCAACGGGGAAAGCCATCTTCGAGTCCGTCACGCTGGAGGAAGCCCCGTGGTTAACGGCGCCAACAACATTGTGGCGACCTCTATGAGCGGCAGCACCCCCAACACCGACGAGATCGGCCCCAAGTCCTACCTGATCACCGGAAACGTCGGCAACGTCAACGTCGTGGTCCACCTGTTCCCGATCGAGGACGGCCAGGATGCCTCCTTCACGGACGCCGTGGCGCTCTTCAAGGCCCAGGTCGAGAGCTCAACAGCTGAGAGCCGACCTAACCTCAACCCCGAGGACGACCTGCGGAGGCGCACGCTTCCGCAGGTCGTCCTCTCATCTCCCGGACCGGATGACCCACCGGGATGCGATGATGCCCAGACCCTTTCCCTTTGCAGGAGGACTCATGCGCCGTCGCATTTACGCCGTCACAATCGCCTTGCTGACGGCCCTCGCTCTGGGATCCTGCTCCGGGCATCATCCACTGACCAGCAGACACCATCTCCGCACCAGGACTCCACGCCTCACAAGCCACCGGAAGCCCAGGGGCGGTCGCGTCCGAGCTCCACCGACGTGTCCTCGTCGTCCGGTTCCGCCCTGTCCAACAAGCTCCTGACCGGCCCGATCGCCGGTGTCGATCTCCAGGAAATCGACCGAAACATGTTTCCACACGACATAGGAACCGTCTTCGGTCACTGCGGGGACTGCGAGATCGATCCCCCCGAGTGCCTCACGACCGGCCTCAGTTCTCCGAAGTGGCCTCCCAGACAGACGGCGCCACCGCGACCGCCACCGTCATGCTGGGCTCCGCCACCTCCTCCCCCGGGAAGCACAGGGAATACGCACAAAAGTGCCCCTCCGCCAGCGGAACCGCCAGTTCAGTGCCCTTCACCCTGAACGTGGAGCTGCTGCCGGGAACCTGACATCGCAGGCGTCAGCGACATCGTCGTGACGGCGAGCACCTGGCACTATGACGGCGAGACACCGCCCGAGAACGAACCATGGTTGGTCGTCGTCAGCGGCAATGTCAGCGACATCAACGTCGTGGTTCGCACACGTCCGGCACCAGATGACCAGGGCTCTCCTTCCGCCGACGTCGCAACGGAGATCTTCAAGGCCCAGGTCGAGAAACTCAACGGCTGACCCCACGGCCGGCCCTGCCCCGGTGCGGCCGCCCGGGCAGGTCGTCGAGACGCCATGACCCATCGGCATGGCAGGGATGATCGCACATGCAAACGCATCAAGGAGTTTTCATGCCCCGCCTCCTCCCCGCGATCGCAGCAACCTCCGTGGCCGCGGTCCTCCTCAGCCTGGAGCGCCTGCTCGAACGCCGCGCCCACCGACCCCGCGTCCAGCGCCCAGCAGTCGACGCCCCGAGCCGAAAACCTCCGGATCGACCACGAGCTCCCCGTCGGTCACGGCATCCGCGGATCCCACGACTTCTCCTGGCTCCTCCGGCCAAGGGGACGGATCGCTTTCCGGCCTCGAAGATCCTGACCGGGTCCGTGGCCGGTTCTCACACTCGAGGAGGTGGAGAGACCAACTCGAGGCCGCTCACTGAAGCTGTCGCACCCGTACTGCTGAGGAACACCAGCTCGACCCTGCCGCGTGCGAGGCGACCGGCATCGAGAAACTCGTCGGGCTCCCAGGCGCAAACCGAACACGAGATCGTCACGGTCGCGCTGGGCAGCGACGTCATGTCCCCTGAGAGACACCAGCAGTACGCGAAGAAATGCGCCGAGGTCAACGGAACCATCGACGGTTATCCCGTGCTGTTGACCATCGAGAAACAGAAGGTCCCCTGACATCGAGGGCGCCGGCGACGTCGTCGCCACAATGACCCACCACGGCATCCCGGGTTCGGAAGGGACGCCGGTTACAAGTCCTACGTGATCACCGGCAACGTCGGCAACACCAACGTCGTGGCCCTACAGACCACCACGTTCGACGGCAACGACGCGGGTGTGGAGGCCTCCTTCGACACCGTCGTGGCGGTTTTCAAGGCCCAGGTGGACAAACTCAGGGGTTGACCCTCGAACAATGCAAGACTGGACCAGTCGTCGAACCAATCGGAGGACTGTTCGTGTTCGTCGTTTCCCCACATCGCAGTCGCCTCGCTGGCCGCCCTCACCATCGGCCTGGGGCGTGCTCCAACACCGCGCCCACCACCTCCCCGTCCGCGGATCAGCAGACGGCCTCGCAGGTTCCCCTGCGGCGAACGCCTCACGAGCTCCCAGGGCTCTCCGGGGCGACCAGTCCGAGAGCACCGCCGGCCCCACGCAGAAGGCGGTAGAGTCCCGATCTGAGCTCCAAGATCCTGACGGGTGAGGGTCGCGGGGTAGAAAGCTCACGAGGCTGGACCAGCTCCCGGACCTGGACCAGCCCTCAAGGATGTCGATGCCCAGCTCAGAGCCCGCCGACTGCGCCAGCACCGGCATCACGCACATCAGGGCCGGGCGCCACGGCGATCACCAAAACAGGGATCGGTCGCTCCTGCTGAGCTCCGATGCCGCCGCCCCGGCAGAGTACAAAGGAGTACGCGCAGAGGTGCTCCTCGGTCAGTGGAACCGTGAGCGGCAGCCCCTTCAAACAGAGCGTCGAAATGCAGCAGGCGCCGCCGTCGAGGGCGTCGAGCGACCTCGTCGCCGTGAAGCTCCTCCGACTCCACCGTCAACGTGCAGGCGGTGAACGCCAAGGTCTACCTGCTGGTCGGCAGCGTTGACGGCACCACCGTCGTCGCCCAGTCAACGACGCTCACGGGTCAGGATCCCTCCCGGAAACCGCCGCGAAACTTTTTCAAGGCCCAGGTCCAGAAGCTCAAGGGCTGAGTTCCGCTGCCTTCCCGGCTCCGGGCGCAGGTCGCCCGGAGCCGTCGCTGCCAGGCACCGGCTTCAGGGCGTACACTGTCCCGCGGCCCTGCCACCAACCCTTCGAGGAGCCTGCATGCCCATCCGTCGCGACCTGCGCAACGTGGCGATCGTCGCCCACGTCGATCACGGGAAGACGACGCTCGTCGACGCCATGCTGTGGCAGTCGGGCGCCTTCCGGGAGGGCGCCGACGTCAACAAACGGGTCATGGATTCCATGGACCTGGAACGCGAGAAGGGCATCACGATCCTGGCGAAGAACACCGCCGTGCGACACCGGATGCCGACGGTCGAGATGTGACCATCAACATCATCGACACCCCGGCCACGCTGACTTCGGCGGCGGGTGGAACGCAGGCCTGGAGATGGTCGACGGCGTGGTGCTGCTGGTCGACGCCTCCGAGGCCGCTGCCGCAGACCCGAGTTCGTGCTGCGCAAGGCCCTGGCGAAGAAGCTACCGCTGATCGTCGTGGTCAACAAGGTGGATCGTTCCGACGCCCGAATCTCCGCGGTGGTGGACGAGACCTACGACCTGTTCATGGACCTGCTCGACGACGACGCCTCCGACGCGCTGGATTTCCCGATCGTCTACGCCTCCGCGAAAGCGGGGCGCGCATCCTGAACCAGCCCGCCGACTCCGGATGCCGGACTCACCGAACCTGGAACCGCTGTTCGAGACGATCCTGGAACACGTCCGCCCCTCCTACGAGGAGGGCGCCACCCTCCAGGCGCACGTGACGAACCTGGATGCTCTACCTGGGCAGGGCTGGCGCTGTGCCGGGTGGTGGCGGGTGAGCTGAAACGCGGCCAGCAGGTGGCGTGGTGCCGCGCACGACGGCAGCGTCCAGAACGTGAAACTCACCGAACTGCTGGTCACCGAGGCCCTGGAGCGCGTCAGCCAGGAGTCCGCCGGTCCCGGCGACATCGTCGCCATCGCCGGCATCCGGAGATCACCATCGGCGAGACCCTCTCCGATCCGAACGACCCAGAACCGCTGCCGCTGATCCACGTCGACGAACCGTCAATCTCCACGACCATCGGCATCACCACCTCCCCGCTGGCGGAGCAAGTCGGGCAAGCACCTGACCGCTCGGCTGGTGAAGGCCCGACTGGAGCAGGAGCTGATCGGCAGCGTCTCGATCCGGGTGAACCCGACCGATCGTCCGACACCTGGGAGGTGCAGGGGCCGCGGTGAGCTGCAGCTGGCGGTGCTGGTGGAGATGATGCGGCGCGAGGGTTTCGAACTGACCGTGGGCAAACCGCAGGTGGTGACGAAGGGTCATCGACGGGAAGGTGCACGAACCGATCGAACGCCTCACCGTGGATGCCCCGAGGAGTTCGTCGGCGTGACCACCCAGCTGATGGGGTTGCGTCGCGGTCGCATGGAACAGATGGTCAACCACGGCACCGGCTGGGTGCGCATGGAGTTCCTGGTGCCGGCGCGCGGCCTAGATCGGGTTCCGCACCGAGTTCCTGACCGAAACCCGCGGCACCGGGATCGTGAACCACGTCGCGGAGGGCTACAGAACCGTGGGCCGGAGACTTCCGCACCCGCCCGACGAGTTCCCTGGTGGCCGACCGCACCGGCGTGGTCACCTCCTACGCGCTGTTCAACCTGCAGGGCGGGGCACTGTTCGTCGGCCCGGGGGCCGAGGGTATACAGAAGGCATGATCGTCGGCGAGAATCCTCGCCCCGACGACATGGACGTCAACCCCACCAAAGGAGAAGAAACTCGCAACGTGCGTTCCTCCACCGGCGAGGAACTGGAGCGCCTCATCCCGCCGCGCCTGATGTCGATGGAACAGCAGCTCGAGTTCTGCGCCGCCGACGAATGCCTGGAGGTCACCCCTGCGGTGGTGAGGATCCGCAGGTGGTGCTGGGCCAGAAGGACCGAGCCCGCCTGAAACGCAGCTGTACGCGTCTCTTCTCGAAGCCGATTGAACCGAACCGAGCTCGAGTCCGGGGTTTCAGCAGGCCGACCACGGGAGGCCACGACCTTGAGCCTGGTCTCGACGTTGGCCCCAGCCGGGCCTTGACCCTCGCCCCAGGTAGGCAACCCGGTCGCCGGCGCTGGAGACGCAGTCGGTCACACGCTGCGGGGTCATCAGCGAGAGTCGGCTCGTCGATGGACGGGGAAGGTGAAGATCCGTCCACGCCGCTTCCCCAGCGCGTGTCGATGGCCGCGACACCGGAGAACACCAGGCCGCGAGCCGTCCGGCCTCGGCGGATCTCGACGTGTTGGCGCGGGGGCGGTCGATTCTGCCATTCGAGGCGGAACTGCCCCAGCTGATCGCGAATCCACAGTCATCGGCGACAGCAAGGTTTTCGGTGATGAGACTGAGGAATCTCTTGTCTCCGGGAAAGATCGGCGAGTAGGCGTCGCAGTGCTCGATCACAATCTCTGCCCGGAACCCGTCGTCGGCCTCCAGGTCGGCGAGGAACGTTTAAACAGGCCTCAGCACGATGCCCTCATCCGGGGCCGAATGGACGTGAACGAACGAGACGGTTTCCTCCCCGGTCTGCTGGTTCAGATCCTCAGCCGCCTGCCGCACCTCGGTGATCCACTCGACGGCGGCCCGCCTTCCCTGTCGTCGGTGGAAGCCAGTCCGCAGAGCAGGGATCGTCGGCGAGCGTCTCACCGTGCCGGGGAAGGGCCGTGACGACGCCATGCCGGAATCGGCCACGGACTTGGGTTGCAAAACTCAAGCCGGATCCTCGTGAATGGAATCCCGCATGAGGAATCTCGAGCGCCGTCGCGAGATCTCGCTCCGCCAGTCCCGCGTAGAAACTTTCCTGATCGCCCCGTTCACGCGGCATTGTGCATGGGCGCCGACGATGATTTCCGGCATGATTCCTCCCCTCGACTGAACAGCCGAAGGTACATTACACCTCGGTTCAGGTAGCACCGAGGCGGGTGTCCTCGCCTCATTGCACGATGCAATGGATCAACACTTCCCGGAGCCACCAGCGGGCGTCTCTTCTGGAAGAAACACCACGAGACCACGAAACAAAAGAAGAGAATTAACGAAATGGGTGTCACGCCTTTCAAGCGACAGCGCAGAGCAGAGAGAAATCCAAGCGCAGGTACAATCACGGCACATCGACACCCACATGCAGTAGAAATTTCAACCACCGTGCCGTATGCGTCTCCAGGAAACCGCGCTCAGATTCCATGGATATGCCACCGCCCGAAGGCGTCGCGTTCCGGATGCTACGCACACCGGAAGGGGCATATCAGAAACGAAATGCCATGAAAAACTCACTACCCCGGTGATGCAACGAGACCTTTTTCACGGCCATCTTCACGCTCCGACCCCACCACACCGACCATCACACCCGTCAACAAAGCTCCGTTGACCACGCACTTTTGAGGGCTCACGACGTCTCAAAGAAAGTTTACGCACACCACTTGATCCATGATGATAGACCATTTCTCACCGCGCACACGCCTACAGGGCATCGTGAGCGACGCGAACACTTTCAGTTTATTTCCGGCACATTTCAACACGGCTTGCCGAACGCGCCGCTTACCTGATGGACCTGGTTTCCCGAGGGCATACGTCGGAACCTACGGATCAACTCCACACTCCGGAGTCAACTCAAGCCAGCTGCGAGACCCACAGCCCACCTACTGCGCCACAGCGGCGCACGCCAGACTGGCGAGGGTTCCTGATCAGACCAGCTTCAGCTCTTGGCGGTATCGGGGTACGCTCGGGATGACCGAGATCCCTTGACCACCATCCACCACGATCCCGGCGGGAAGCCCGCGACGATGCAGGCATGGGTTGCGGCGCACGTTCGACGCGGTCAGCGCCCTCCCAGGCGCTCCTTTCCGGCCCTGACTGGCCGGAGAATCTATCAATTCGGACCGCCACCACCTCCTCGGCGGCCTCACGTCGATGGAGCCTCCACGCCGGGTCTGCCAGTCCGCCAGCCTGAAAAACCCGCGCACCACCGGCGTGCCACCGCCGCCGTGGCCAGCAAGAAACCCAGCACCACCACCGCGGCACGCAGTACGTTTCCATGCAGCAACACCCGGCACCGACAATTTCATGGACCAGAATTTCCTCCAGGCCATGGGAAAACGTCCCTGACCGGAGTTGAGACTGACAGGACCCTACAGGGGCGACGACGCCCGAAACAGCAGGAAGTACGCATAGCCGCCTCATCAACCCAGCAACGCCCTGCGCTGGTAGCAAAGAGTTGCGTGTTCCATTCCTGCTGCTTCTGCTGCGCTTCGCCGCCTGGGGCACGGCGTAACGCTTGAACCGACGTGTTGGTGGGTGTGTTCCGGCATCTTCACCATGACCATCCTCGAGTCGTCGCTGGTGCGAGTTTCGCGCTACAGCGCCTCTTTCCTGCTGGCGATTCATGCGGGCGATCAACCAGCGATTCGGCTTCCAAGGCTGGCCTGCTGACCGGTGTCGAGGCTGGCCGCGATCGAGGGTTTTCCTCTTTCCTCGGCGGCCAAGACCTCACCTACGCCATGTTCCTGCTGGCGTTGTTCACCCTGGCGGCAGGGAGCTGTCCATCCTCGAGACCTCCGCGAACGCCGGAAGCCAGTCTGCGATGGGCGAGGCGAGGCCTCACCCGGAGACTCAGCCTGGCACAGGCCTCAACCCGATCGGCGCAGAGCCTCAGCGGTGTGCTCATGGGCGCGGTGCTGATCCTGCACCCACTGACCCCCAGGGCGCAGAGTCCATCATGAGCGAGGAGGGCCCTCGCCGCACGGGAGGCCGACCTCGGCCTGGTGCTCGGCCCCTATCTCGGCATCCGCGGTGGCGCTCGTGGTCGTCTGGCTGCTGATCGCCTTTCCGCCGGCTTCCCCTGCCCCGCAGGAAAGCCGCCCCGAGGAAGGCGGCGGACGTTTCGGGCGTCTGACGGAGCAACAAGCTGTACCGCTACGGCGTGGCCGCGCCAGTTCTTCAACGTGGCCGCCAGACCTGCACCGGACCTACACCATCATCTACGCGCGGGACGTGGTGGGCACATCCCCCGGGCGGTAAAGCTGGTGGCTGCAGGGCGATCTACTGCTGTTCCTGGTGGCGGTTCGTGATGGTCTTCGATTAGCTTGGCATCGTGCGACCAGCGGTGCTGCTGTTCCTCCTGAGCGCTCTTCAGTGGGAGTGTGCGTGACCTCGATTCTCGTCGTGAACATCGTCGGTTTTGATCGCGGTGAGTGTGTGCAAACTCGGCAACCACAATGCTGATGTTTCACCATCTACGGCATGGCCCTCAAGGGCCCTCGAGACGACGGCAGTTCGGTTCCGCAGGCCTGGTGATATGCCATCCTCGGCGGCGCCCGAGTCCCGCGATGGTCCAGGCCCGCGTGATGGATGTCGCCGGATCGGCTGTCGGCTGTCGTCAGTGCCAGCCGTGTGCCTGGCGTTCGTGGCCACCTACGCCGCCTACGACATGCTCACGCGCGAAGGAGGCATCATAGAAAACCCTGTCGAAGTGGCTGTGTACCGCACAGCCGTCGGCATCACCGCCACCCTGGCCTGCGCCGACAACCGGCCGCAGGTCAGCATCGGACTCATCACGAAACGGAGACGAATCCCTACTGGGTGACGTTGCGCACGGTGGCCGGGACTCGGCCCGTAAGGCCGGAGCCACCCTCACCACCCGCGACGGGCGGCAACGCGACGTCGACGTCGAAGCGCAGCGCGCACAGCCCTGAAAGGAGATGGTGGACAGAGAGTTCGGCGGCATCCTCATCACGACGAACGCTCGACCGCCTTGACCGCCGATGTCGGGCCGCACGCGACGCAAGGGCGTCGCCCGTGATCGCCCTCGACACGTGGAGCCACCGAGGAGACCACGAACGCCGCTTCGGCACCGACAACTTAAAGCGGGCCGAGCGATCGTCGCTACGCCCGGGCCAAAAGGCGACGAACTCGGCTGAGCCGCAGATCATGATGCTGAACCTTTCACCCGGCATCACCTCGGGGCGAGAACCGAAGCACCGGTTTCAGGAGGCTTCAACATCCCCGCCGACTCGGGCTGGGTGGTGGGCAGGCCAACATCCGAAGGAGATCGAGGGCCTGGCACAGCAGGCGATGACGAGGCCCTGACGAAAACCCGAACATCAACGTGGTCTACGCGGTCAACGAACCCGCCGCGCGAGGCGCCGTCGACGCGTTGAAATCGGCGGGCAAGGACCTGGCGAAGACCGTGGTGGTCGCCGTCGACGGTGGCTGCGAGGCCATGAAAAATTCGGTGCGCCCTGGAGACATCGACGCCACGGCCATACAATTCCACTAGAACATGGCACGCGAGAGCGTCGAGGCAATCGTCGCGAAGGTGCGGGGAGGGACGCGAACCATCGGGCTACGCTTGCCACTGGCACCGAACTGGTCACCGGCTCACCCGCACGGGCATCACGGCGAAGAACGTCGAATACGGCGTGCGTACCTGCTAGGGGCGGCTGGGAGGAGCCGCGAGCGCCGATCGGAGACGGCCGTGTCGAATCCTTCGCGCGGGCCGCTCGCCCTCACCGCCCAGCTCCAGCCAATCGCCATACAGCTGCCGCCGGTTCGCATGTCATGCGATCCGGCCCCGCAGAAAGCATCGAGGGTCGGTGGGCGGTGGCCCGGTCACGTCGGGCCAGCTCACCTCGGCATGCTCGGAGGTCTCGGAGGTATGGATGATGGCGGGACGAGAGCCGTCAGGGTCGGTATCACGACCACAGCACCGCGGTGGCGAGACACCGAACTCGGAGTCGAGAGGAAACGGTTGGGGGAGTTACGGATGACTCATGACTCCGGCGCGTCGCGATGTCCATGCGTCCAGTACTTGTTTGTCAAGATAATCCATGCGGCTGGGTTATAATATGGACTACGAACGTTCTCCGCTGGTTTCAGCTCGTTGCCGACAGCGCGCCGTCACGCGAGGTGAGCGAGCTGGAGTGGACCTCCCAGCCCGGGGCTCGCGGGCCCTGTGCGCTCTCCGAGGAGGTGGGCGCCCCCTGCTGCGGCGCGAGGGACGCGTCCTGCGCCTCACACCGCGCAGGGCGACGTTCAAGCACCACGTGGACGCGATGCTCCACCAGAACTCGACGACGGCCTGGCCGAGGTTGCCCAGCTGATGGACCCGGGATCGGGAGTGGTACCACCGTGCGCCTTCCCGCACTCGCTTGAGAGTGGCTGGCGCCCGGGATCGTGGCCGGCACCTGAAGAAACACAGACGTGCGGCTAGAGCTGAGCGCTTCCCGCGCACGACAAGCCACGGCCACCGGGACCAGCTCGGAGATCGACCTGGAACTGACCACGCTCAGGCCTCACGGACGAGCCCACCACTGGCGCGGATTGCTGCGCGAACCACTCGAGTCTGCTGCTGCCCGAGGACATCCGCTCACCGCCGATTACACGCATCCCCTCGGTCGGCTCGGCGGGAACGCCTCTATCACGATGCGCAGGACCTCGCAACTGTGGGTCGTCACCGACTCCCTGCTGTCTCGTCACGGAATCAGACCCACGGCGGGACTCGTCGCCGACGACCTCCCAACGCTCTACGGCTACGTCGCGGCAGGGCTCGGGGTGGCACTGGCCCCTGGCCGCCTCAGAGCCGGGGTGCAGCTACAGCGCCTCGCGGAGGACGATGCCTTCCGGGAAATAGGGCTCAGCTGGGCGACCGGTCGACGCCTGCTGCCGTCGGCCACGCTGTTGAGGGATCACATCCTGGGACTGGCGAAGTCGCGGCGCCTACCACGCCCCCGGAAGAGGTAATGAAGGTGTACAAGATCTTTCATCGCGCGTTTTCTGAATGCGTGGCTCTCCTGGGAGACATGGTGCGTTCACGGGACTCCGACCGGACCCGCGTTCACGAGGCCCTGTTGAAAGCCATCGCCACCTGCAACAAAGCCCATCCGCCCCTGGATCCGCTGCGCGTGACCGTCGGCGACGAGATCCAGGGCGTCTACGCCACCCTCGACGGGCCGTGGCAGCGATGCTGATGCTGCGCGACGAACTATTGGGAACCGCGGAGGTGCGCTGCGGCCTGGGCGGCGGGACGTACATGTCATCGACGCGAGCACGTGGCATCCAGGATGGGTCGGCCTGGTGGAAGGCCCGAGAGGCCATCGAACGCGCGGAGGCCTTGTCCCGGCAACCCGGGAACCGCACCTCCCGCACCGCGCTGATCGACACCCGCGCCGTCGCGAATCCCCTCACCGATCCCGTACTGCGCATGGTCGATGCCGCACTGGCCTCCCTCAACCCGGGGGCCCGACGGAGTTGCGTGCACCTCCGGGCAGGCAAGGACAACGCCACAGCGGCGAAACTCGAAGGGATCACCCCGTCGGCCAACTCCCAGCGCATCAACGACCACGGGCTGCGGCCCCTGGCTTGCCTGGTCGAGACCCTGGTCGCTCTTCCCTGACGTGAGTGTCCCCCCAGGTCTTGGGCCCGGCCCGGTCACTTCCAGGCTTCGTGAGAGGCCCCTGCTGATCTCCGCCAGTTCTTCCAGCGTCCCGCCCGGACCCATCGTGGTCCTCCCTGACGCCGCTGTGTACCTGGGCAGAAACACTCGTATCCCTTGAATTCGTTGGTTCCGCAGACGGTCTTTCTGATGGTTCGCACTTCCTTCCAGGTCCTTGGTCTGCGCTTCGACCGAGCCCCCTGCATGTAGCCGATGATGAAGAATTTGTCCTTCTTCGCCGTCCAGTAGGTGACGAGGGGAGTCCTTGCCATCCGCGGCGTTCTTGGTCTCAAAAATCGCCGAACTTCCCTCGGCATGACAGGAACCACCTGTTTGCTGCCCGTACGCGTCGGGATCGGCGTGCCGCTCACCTAGTGTGGGCATCGTCGCCGTTGCGCTGGAAGCGCTGGTCTCCGGAACGAGGGTGTGCTCTGTGTGCACAGGCGACTCCACAGGTGTGGTGGCCGCGGGGTCAGCGATGCCCCTGTCCTCCCGGAGAACCCACCAGAACCCGAAAGCAAAGCCGCACCCCAGGATCAGGAAGAGGACGACGATCAGACCGACGTTGCTTCCCTTCGACGGCTGCGAGGCATTTCCTGACCCGCCGCGGGCCGCTGGTTGTCGCTCATCTTCACCTCCTTCGACTCATGGTAGATGCCGGGCCGGGATCATTGCACTTTCGTGGTGGTGGCTCGCTCCCCGACGGCGATCGGAGCCACCACCTGAATCGTCAGTCCTCGTTCTCATCGGACTGGACTATCTCACCGTCGGCGTTCTTCTTCGCCCATTTCTTACGGCCCCGCTGCACGATCAGCGGGTCGGTGGGTTTGATCATCGACGGGTCCTTGCCGTCGTGGTCGTGAAGGTCGAGGAACAGGCGCGATGGCGTTGAGACGGGCACGTTTCTTGTCGTTGGACTTGATCCGGTACCACCGGTGCGATCTCGGTGTCGGTCTGTTTCAGCATGGCGGTTTTTCGCCTGGGTGTAGTCCTCCCAGCGGTCGAGGGATTCGAGATCCATGGGTGAGCTTCCAGCGCCGCACCGGGTCAAGCTGCCGAATCGCAGACCGGGTGCGCTGCCCGTTGGTGACAGAGAACCACAGCTTCGTCACGGTGATCCCCGACTCGATGAGCATCCGTTCAAAGAGCGGCGCCTGCCTCGTAAAATGCGGTACTCCTCGTCGGTGCAAAAACCCATCACCCGCTCCACACCGGCACGGTTGTACCAGGAACGGTCGAACAGCACGATCTCCCCAGCGGTCGGGAGGTGTTCGATGTAGCGCTGAAGTACCACTGCCCACGTTCCTTCTCCGTGGGTTTCGTCAAGCACAACGACCCGCGCTCCACGCGGGTTGAGGGTGCTCGGTGAAACGTTTGATCGCCCTGCCCTTGCCCGCGGCGTCACGCCCCTCGAACAAGATGATGTGCTTGGTGCCGTTGTCCTGAGCCGAGTACTGGAACTTCAACAGTTCGATCTGCAGCTGACGCTTTCTCCGCCTCGTACCTGTCTCGCCCGAGGAGGGTGTCGTAGGGGTATTGTGTCGCGCCAGGTCTCGACGGCATCGCCGAGCGGATCGATGAGGTATTGGTCCTCGCCGTGAACATCACCGACGGTGTAGCCCTCGTTGCGCACCATGTCGATGAATTCACGCAGGTTCTGATTCATGCACCAAGCTTGGCACGTCGCCCACTCGGTCACCTCCCGCGTCCGTTTTCCTTTGAATCGGGGCCGGGATCAGCAATGATTCATGCATGACTGATATCACCCTGAAGCGGCACCCCCGTTCACACCCACGGTTCGTTGCCCACCGTCGGCACCAAGGCCCCGGAGTTCTCGCTGGTGGGCAACGACCTGTCCCCGTCACCCTCGCTGACTTCGCCGGCTCCCCGGTTGATCCTCAACATCTTCCCTCCGTCGACACGGGGGTCTGTGCCATGAGCGTGCGTACCTTCAACGAGCGTGCCGCGGGGCTGGAGAACACCACCGTGTTGTGCATCTCGCGTGATCTGCCTTTCGCGCAGGCACGTTTCTGTGGCGCCGAGGGCATCGAGAATGTGACGGTCGCATCCGATTTCCGCACCACCTTCGGCGAGGGACTACAGGGGTGACCGCGATCAGCGGTCCCCTCGAGGGGCTCCTGGCCCGTGCTGTCATCGTCGTCGACGAGAAGGGGCACCGTGGTGCACAGCCAGCTGGTTCCCGAGATCACGACGGAACCCGATTACAGGCGGCCATCGCCGCCTCTGACCCGTTCAGGGCGCCACGAGCAGAAAAATCGGTTGACCCGAGACCTGTTCACGGACGCTCGTGGGTCTGCTCAATCACCTTCGGGGAAACGCCCGCTCGCCGGCTGCTCGCTCAGCCGGCGGGTGGGCGAGCAGCGAGTGACGGCCTTCGCGGCGCACCTGTTCGCCGCAGAGGCCGCTGCCACCACATCGTTACCCCGAGCCAGCCGAGCCGCAAGGGACACCGACGAAGGTGTCCCCCGCTCCGGTGGCGTCGACGACCTGCTCCACGACCACCAGCGGGATCGCATGCACCTCGGTTCCGTCGTCGACAAGAGCCCCGCGTTCCCCGAGGGTCATCACGACGCTCCGAGCACCGGTACGTTCCCGCAGCTGGCGGAGCAGCCCGGCACCGGTCTCATCAAGGTCGCCAGCTGCGCCGCTTCGTGTTCGTTGACGACGAGGGGATCCGCAGTGCCGTACCACGGGGTGGCGGGGCCTCGGGCGCGGGGGCGGCGTTGATCACCAGCCGCGCCCCGGTGCGGGCGGCGAGTGCGACCGCTTTCCCGCTGAGCAGCCGGTGGTATCTCGTTCTGCGTCACGACGACCTGGGGCTCGACGTCGCCGACCGGAAGCGCGACGTGGGCATTGGCTCCCTGGACGACGACTATCGTGTTCTCCCCCCGCGAATCCACCTGGATGAATGCGGTGCCGGTGGGAACGCCGGTCAGCCGCCGCAACCACCGGGTGTCCACGCCCGCTCCGTCAAGGGCCGCACCCTGACGGCCTCCCTGCGTCGTCATCGCCGACGGCACCGACCAGTGCGACCCGAACTCGTCGCGGGCCGCGGCGACGGCCTGATTGGCCCCTGCCGCCGCTCGAGAGCGCGAACTCGAGGCCAGGAGCGTCTCCCGGGGCCCGGGAGCCGCTCCACGGACACCACGATGTCCTCGTTCACGGATCCCACGACCAGCACATCGATACTCATGTCCCACCTTCCGTGTCACCCTGTTGACCTGCTTCGCTGTCCCAGCATGTCACGAGGACCTCGTTCAGTCGTTTCGCTGCGCCCGGATTCGAAACGCGGCGCGGGCGTCTCGTACGCGAGACCTGAGCCTCAGCGCAGGGTGGCGCGGAAGTGCAGACCCACCTCCGGGTCGACGAGGACTTCCTGGGCCGCGGCGATCCCGTCGACGGTGAGGGTGGCATCGAGGGGGTAGCCCGTTTCACCAGGGCCAAGGCGATCGGTCCCAGTTCATGGTGGCGTGCGGAGGAGCCGACGAACCCCACCGACCTGCCGCCCACTTCCAGCGCGGATCCGACGACGGGCAGCGCCTCGGCGGTGCCGTCGAGGTGCAGCAGCGTCAGGCGACGGGGCGGACGACCCAGGTTGTGGACGCGCGCCACCGTCTCCTGGCCGCGGTAGCAGCCCCTTGTCCAGATGGGTGCCGAACAGGCCGATCTCGTTAGGGAATGGTGCGGGCGTCGGTGTCGACGAAGATCCTCGGTGTTCCCGAGGCGATCCGGTGCGCGTCGAAGGCCCAGGTCCGGCGCGGACTGCCCTCGGGCAGTGGCACATCCGCAGGACGGAACACCTCGCGACCCCCCAGCGCGGGGCGGTGCATCCACTCGCCGGGGATCTCCACGTCGTTGCCGACCCACGCCAGGCGCAGGTCGTCGCGGGGAACGCACCTCCACCCGCATCGTGAAACGCATCGAGGTCAGGAAATCCACCAGCGCTGCGGCGCGTCCCGGTTCGGTCCAGGCCAGCATCCGCGTCCCATCGTCCACGCCGGCCAGGGACGTGTCTTCGATGTGCCCGTTCGGCGAGAGCACCAGCGCCTCGACGGGACTGCCCGGTCTCGAGGGATCTCGAGGTGCTGCGGGTGAGCGAGTGCAACCAGCCGAGCCGGTCCGCCCGGTGATCTCCAGGACGTCGCGGTTGGACGGGTCCACCACCGCCTCCCCGGCCTCGATGGCACGCGCCTCCGCGACCGGGTTGCCGTGGTAGCCAGACGAGACCGGCATCCACACCGTCCTCGACGAGAACCTCACTCACTGCTTCGCCAGGCGCGCCCACATGTGGGGTCGCAGATCGTGGTCGGCGGTGGAACGGTCGAGGGCGTACATCAGATCGCCCTCCACCTGCCGCAGAGCCGCTGCCCAGAGGTGTGGCTGACGGCGGCACCCTCGGTGCGCACGACAGCGTCGGTGAGCAGGTCGATGCGGGTCACCTGAATCTTGCCGACCAGCACCTCAGTCCAGCCATCGGAGTTCGTGAGTGTCACCTCGAGGGATGCATCGCGTTTCGGCCTCCAGAAACCGGTTTCCATGCCGAGCGGCTGATCGAACTTGCCATCCTCGCCCATCCCGAAGACCTGGGAGATGTAGAACAGGTGAGTCGCCGCCGTTGTGAGTGAGACTCGATCGCGCTGCTCGAAGGTGAAATCGTTGCCCTCGTGGTCGGTGCCGTTGCCGGAGCCCTCCCCACACGCCGACAAGCCATCCGAGCGCCACCAGCTCCGGATTGAGACCCTCCGGCATCTCGATGTCGATGTTCTGCAAACCCTCCACGCTCAGTCCTTTCGTCCCCTTAAACCCGCGCAGCAGCTTGGTTGCGGCCAACGCCAGCGCGGCGACCGCGATCCCGGCGGCAGCCACCACGAGCACCCACGCAGTGATCATTTCCACGAACCGCAACCCTACCTGTCACTCACCGGACAGCGTGGTAGACAGCACCTATGCGTGCTGTCATCACCCAGGTGTCCTCCGCCAGTGTTTCCGTCAACGGGGAGGTGGTGGGCGAGCTACCTCGCCCCGGCTCTGCTGGTGCTGGCCGGCGTCGGTCGCGACGACGACGCCGCGGCGCAAAAGACCCTGGCCGCGAAGTCTGGGGCTGCGGATCCTGCGCAACGAGCTCTCGGCCAGCGACGTCGACGCCCCGATTCTGTGGTCAGCCAGTTCACGCTGTTCGCCAGCACCGGAAGGGACGCCGTCCCGGCTGGTCGAAGAGCCGCCCAGGGGCCGGTTTCCGAGCCGATCGTCGAGACCTTCGCCAGCGAACTGGGGCTCTCGGCGCCACCGTCGAACGCGGTCGATTCGGCGCCGACATGCAGGTGACCTCGGTCAATGATGGCCCGTCACCATCCTCATCGACACCGCATCCTGGGAGTGACCCCACCTGCGCACCTGCGAAGCGAGGCAGGGACACGCGGAACCAGCGGGTCCGCTGACGTGATCCCTCAGCCTCGCCCAGGAACTCCACGCGGGAGACGACGACGGCGTTGGCCTCGGCTTCCGAACCTTCGGGGTCGGTGGTGGACAACACCGTCATGAGAACCTCGTCGGTGACGCTGGGTGGGAATCGCACTTCCTGGGCCCCGGTTGGCTGATATCGAGCGGCTGCACGGTCCGAGGAGCCGTCGGAGACGGTCCAGCGCACCGCCGTGATCTTGCGGCCTCCGGTAGGCCTCATCGGTGGTGTCCCCATTGATGATGCGCACCCCGACCAGTTCCGTTCCGGGCAGGGAAACCGAGGTGACCGCCTCCCCAACCCCGCCACCGGGGCAGCGCCAGGCGGTCTCGGCCCGGGCGTCCACCAGCGCAGAGGCCCGGTCCTGTCGGTCCCGTGAGCACTCCCCGGTGGCGCGAGCGGCAGCGATGGGAACCACGGCCCCGTCATACGGGGTCAGGTCGAGATTGCTGGTGACCGACAGGCTGGGGCTCGGCAAGGGAATTCTCGCTTTCCGGCTGCATGATCAGCCGCGTCCCTATGACCCCGACCAGCGCCGCCGCGACGCAGCTCACGAGCACCAGACGCAACGAGACCCAGTGGGGCCTGCGTTCCCCACTGCCCGTGGAAGCGGATGATCCGTCACCCGACGCGCCGGAACGCGCGTCGGAGGATTCGGAGTTGGTCTGCCGGAAATACTCGTCGGGCAGGCGCTTTGACATGCGGTCATGCTACGCCGTCACACCACACCATCACGACCCCCGCCTAAAGCCGCTGATTCTGTTTCCCAGGCCGAAAGCCACGGCGCGCTCTCCCTGCTCACTCGCTGCAAGGCGTCAGACACCTCACACCATTCGCCGGTTCTTCCACGAAACGCGACGAAAACTTCCATTGACGGCGAAAAATACGCAGGCGGGACGAACACCAGTGGTCGAGACATATCCGGAGAAAACCCTCACTTTAATTGTTTTCTTGACTATCTACCCCTCTCCCCTCTACCCTCGATTTGTTCAGCTTGATACTTACGAAAGTATCTTGAGAAAACGAGGTCATTGATGCCCGCGAGCATTCACCACAGTAGGCAAGGCCGCCTGGCCGGCGTCTACGAGGCCCTCGTCGCACACCCGAACGACACCGTCAGTTCGCTGATGAAAAGGACCCGCCTGTCGCGTCCCACCATCACCACCCTGCTCGATTCCCTCACAGAGCTGGGCCTGGTCGCCCCCCAGGGAGCGGAGGGCAACGTCGGTCGCCCCGCCGAAACCTGGGCTCCCCGCAAGGACGCCGGGGTGGTCATCGGCGTCGACCTCCTTCACCGCAGCGCTCTGCTGGCGGTCGCCCGCCTCGACGGGGAGATCATCGATACCGACCACAGGTCCGAGGTCAGCGTGGATTCCTCGGCCCGGTTCACCACCCTGCTGGACCTGATCAGCAGCCACATCACCGAGGGCACCGCGGGCCCGCCGCTGGCGATTGTCGTGTCCACCACCGGCACCGTGGATCTCGACGGTCGCCTGATGCGTAGCGACGCTGTCCCCCAGTGGGAGGGTTTTCGCCCTCGGTCACGAACTCTCGCAACGCCTGCACCTGCCGGTGCGGATCGAGAACGACGTGAACGCCTCCGCCTTCGGGGAATTCGCCCTGCGCTGCGGCGATGGTTCCCTTCAGCCCACCGATGACCTCCTCCTGATCGCCCTGTCGCGGGCCATCGTCACCGGCCTCGTCATGGGAGGCGAGCTGCACCGAGGAAACCGTCAGAACGCGGGCGAGGTGGGGTTGCGCATCATCGACGAGTCCGGTCCAGCATCAGGAAACCTGGCGCGCGCGGCGAGAGCATCGGCACCGTCTCTGCGGTCCTCGATCCCGCATGCATCGTCTTGTCCCTGCCGAACCGCGAGTCTCCGGGCATCCTCGCCGAGATCATCGATCACCTGCGCATCAACCGCGAGTCTAGTGCAGCCGAGCTGAACCTCCAGGTTTCCCGGCTCGGGCAGGGAGCCGCCATCGTCGGTGCCCTGTCGCTCGCCCTCAGGAGGCCAGGACCGCTCTTTTCGGCGAGTCCACCCGGCTGATTCCGATTCCCAAGGAAATCGGCCACATCACGAGAATCACAGCGAGAGGAATCCATCTCGCCAATGTCCATGGCACAACCGGCGGCCTCGGAGCGCGCCACGCTACGTATCGGCGTGGTCGGGGTGGGAGCCCAGGGCCGACATCGCCAAACATTTCGAACTCCCTGAGGCTCAACTGCCGCATCACCGCCGCCGCTGATCCACACCCGGATGCGGAAGCACGTCTCCCTCAGCGTCTCGGTCGCAGCGATATCAAACTGACGCGCAACGTCACGGAGCTGATCGCCGAGGGCATCGATGCGGCCCTGGTCACCTCCCCCGACGACACCCACGCGCAGGTGACCTGTGAGCTGCTCCGGGCCGGGATTCCCGTCTACGTCGAGAAACCCCTGGCGACCCGCATGGACGACGCCATCGAGATCCTGCGCACCGCCTACGAGACCGGAACGAAGCTCTACGTGGGGCACAACATGCGGCACATGGACGTGGTGCGTTCGATGCGAGACCTGATCCGCCGCGGCGCCATTGGCGAGGTGAAGGCGATCTGGTGCCGTCACTTCGTCGGCAACGGCGGCGACTACTACTTCAAGGACTGGCACGCGACCCGCGAGCACGCCACGGGTCTGCTGCTGCAGAAGGCCGCCCACGACCTGGACGTGATGCACTGGCTGGCCGATTCCCACACCACACAGGTCACCGCCATGGGCGGCCTGACCTCTACGACCGCATCACCGATCGCCAGGACCGTTCCGGGCAGCTGCTGGGTGACTGGTTCGACATGGAAAACTGGCCTCCGCTGTCGCAGAAGGGCCTCAACCCGGTGGTGGACGTCGAAGACATCTCGATGATGCTGATGCAGATGGAGTCGGGCTTGTTCGCCTCCTACCAGCAGTGCCACTACACCCCCGACTACTGGCGCAACTACACCGTGATCGGCACGGAGGGTCGCATCGAGAACTTCGGTGATTACGAGGGCGGTCACATCAAGCTGTGGAATCGGCGTCACCTCTACGACCCTGAGGGCGACGCCCGGTTCCCGATCAAGGGCGACGACAAGGGACACGACGACGCCGACGTCCTGACGATCAGCGAGTTCGTCTCTTCATCACCGACGGCACCCCGACCGACACGTCCCGCTGGGCGCTCTGGTATGCCGTCGCCGCGGCCATCGCCGCCACCGATTCCCTCCGCAACGGCTCTTCTCCCGGGACATCCCGGAGCTGGACCCGGACATCGTCACCTACTTCACCAACAACCAGGTCAAGTGACCACTGATCAAAAGGAGAGAATCCGATGAAGCGTCGCACCTTTTCTGGCAGCCGCCTCGGTGCTCGGAGCGGCGTCCACCCTGTCGGCCTGTGCTGGGCAGGAGAAATCCGGCGAGGAGCTGAACAAGGACACCAAGGCTGAGCTGACCCTGTTCTACTGGGACAAGAACCAGACTCCCACCGTCGAGGCCAACATCCAGGCTTTCACCAAGGAGTATCCGAACATCACGATCACTCCCTCGGTGGCAGCCTACAAGGACTACTGGACCAAGCTGCGCACCCAGGCCGAGGGGCGACCAGCTGCCCGACGTGTTCTGGATGAACGGACCCAACATCCAGCTCTACGCCTCCAATGGGATGCTCGCCGAGATCGACGACCTCAAGGACGTCGCCTGGGACAAGTACCCGAAGGCGCTGGTGGATCTCTACACGGTGGAGGGCAAGAAATACGGCGTCCCGAAGGACTACGACACCATCGCCTGCTTCATCAACAAGGAGATCTTCACCAAGGCCGGGGTGCAGGTGCCCACCGGGAGTGGACGTGGGAGGAGCATCACGCCGCCGCCAAGGCCATCGCCGATGCCCAGGCCGGGTTTGCGTGGTCGTGGGGGCTCGACGACGCGCAGTCCAGCTACTACAACACCATCCATCAGGCCGGTGGATACGTCATCAAGGACGGCAAGTCGGGCTTCGACGATCCGAAGAGCATCGAGGGTGTCCAGTACTGGGCGGATCTGGTCAGCGACGGCTCGATGCCTGACATGCAGGTTCTCGCCGACACCCCCGCGAAGCAGCAGTTCCTCAACGGTCAAGCCGGTATTTTTCTGGTCAGGTTCCTGGATGGTGAAGGAACTGCGTCGGCAGTTCACCGGCGACGAGGTCGTCGTGGTCCCGCTGCCGAAGAAAGAGATCCAGGCCACCATCATCCACGGTCTCGGCCTACGTCGCCTCGGCGAAGTCGAAGAACTCTCGCTGCCGCCAAGGCGGTGGTCAGGGCGTTCAGCAGCCAGGCCGCGGCTGAGACCGAAGCGGCCAACGGCACCGCGATCCCGGCTTTCAGCGGCACCCAGGCCAAGTGGCTGGAGCAGGCCCCCAGCTGGAACATCGACGTGTTCACCAAAGGCCGCAGAAACCTACGCGGTGCCCTACCCGGTCTCGAAGAACACCTCCGCCTGGGCAGACAAGGAAACCAGCCTCAGCGAGGTGTTCACCGGCAAGGTGACCGCCGAGGAGGGCTGCAAGAAACTGGCCGCCGAGATGAACACGGCGCTTGGTCAGGAGTGAAGGAGTAAAGCGGAAATGACCGTCGACAGGAGTGACGGAGCGAAGGCATCGTACTCCGGCGACGTCGCGTCAACCCGATGTCGGCAGGGGCCTGGCCCCTGCTGTTCATCGGGCCCCTGATGCTCGGCGTCCTCGTCTTCTACTACTTTCCGATCATCGGAAATTTGTACACGTCGCTGACCAGGAGCAATGCCTTCGGCGGCGATCAGAAGTTCGTCGGGCTGGATAATTATTCCTCCCTTTTCTCCCGCCCTGATCTTCCCTCCGCGATGATCAACACCCTCTTCTACACAGCCGTGGTGCTATTGGCTGTGCCTGATCTCGGTGGTGATCGCGTCGCTGCTGGAACTTCCGGGCTTGAAGGGACGCGCCGTCTACCGGGTGTTGTTCTTCATGCCCTACCTGGCGATGCCGGTGGCGATCGTGCAGGTGTGGCGGCTTTTCTCACAACGGCAACTTCGGGTTGCTGAACCAGATGCTGAAGACCATCGGGATATCGGACCCGCCCTACTGGCTGTCAACCCCCGGGGTGGTCATGCTGGCCGTCGCGATCTTCGGGATCTGGGGGTCGATCAGGTTCAACGTCATCATCCTCTCGGCGGGCCTGAAGGCGATCCCGAAGGAACTCTACGAGGCAGCTCAGATCGACGGGCCAGTTCCTAGCACCAGTTCAAAAGCATCACGGTCCCGCTGCTGACGCCGTCGATCTTCTTCCTGACGATCATGCAGGCCATCGGCGGGTTCCAGCTGTTCGACGCCCTCTACGCGATGCTGGGCGCAGGCAATCCCGCCGCCAACTCGTCGCGGTCGCTGGTCTCGTTGTTCTACCAGGAGGCCTTCATTAACAACAACCGGGGGGCCGGGGCCGCGGTTTCTATCCTGATCCTCGCGCTCGTCGGCGTGGTGACAGCAATTCAGTTCTGGGGACAGAAGAAGTGGGTGCACTATGTCTGATCGACCGCGCAAGGGCATGCACAAGCAGAGCCGCCTCCTGCCCGCCCACATCGTCTTGACCCTCGGCGGGTTGACCATGGTCTTCCCGTTCGTGTGGCAGGTGCTGATGTCGCTGTCGACGAACGCCGAGATCCAGGCAGTGCCCCCGCAGTTCCTCCCGGCCTCACCGCGGTGGGGCAACTACGCGGAGGTCCTCGCCAGGATTCCTTTCCTGTCGCAGTTCTGGACGTCGTTCCTGATCACCGCGCTCCGCACGGGGAGCCCAGCTGATCCTGTGCTCGATGGCCGGTTACACCTTCGCCCGGATGCAGTTCAAGGGTCGCAACGTGCTGTTCGGATTGCTGCTGGCGATCCTCATGATTCCCAGCCAGGCGTTCCTGATCACCCAGTACCAGATCATCAAGGGACTCAACCTGCTGGAGACCCCGTGGGTGCATCGTGTTGCCGGGCATGTTCTCGGCCTTCGGGACATTCCTGATGCGGCAGGCGTTCATGTCGCTGCCGAAGGAGCTGGAGGAGGCGGCACGACTGGACGGCTGCAACCCCTGGCAGGTGTTCTGGAAGGTGATTTTCCCGCTGGTCAAGCCCAGCCTGTTTGCCGTCGCCATCACGACGGTGCTGTGGAGCTGGAACGACCTGTTGTGGCCGCTGATCGTGACTACCCGCGAGTCGAACATGCCGCTCAGCGCCGGCATCGCGACCTTCGCAGGCCAGCACACCTCCGATTGGAACCTCATGATGGCCGCCTCCGCCATGGCCATGGCGCCGATCTTCGTGTTGTTCTTCGCCATGCAGCGCAAGGTCATCGAGGGGCTCGCTACCTCCGGTTTTGAAGGGCTGAACTCTCTCCGAAGCCCACTCAGTGGGCCTGTGAAACCGCCAGGTTTTCACTCGAAGGCGATGTCCAGTTCCTCCGCGACCTTGTGGAGGCGCTTGTCGCAGGGTCCACAGGCACGCCCCGGGCACCACGAGAACAGAGCCGATGAGGCTGACGTCCACCAGACTCGAGGCCTCGACCCCCACAGTCGCCTGGACTCGACGAGGTGCAGCAGCTCATCGTCACGGAGGCTGGGGAATCGGTACAGGTTGGACAGGGTATGACGTGCGCACCGAACGGGCGGGCATGGAACTCAGCGACAGCTCCCCGATGACCATGGCGTGGCAGCCCGCCTCGTCGCCGCGCAGCAGGCGCACCAGGCGCAGGTCGCTGCGACGGAAGTGGTCGATCCAGACGGAGGTGTCGACGAGGATCACTTCGCGAGGTCCCCGATGTCCCGGGTCCGTGACGATGCCTGTGCATCTGGTTCTGGTACCGCCGAGGGCGGCCAGCCGGCGGGCGCTTTCCACGCGGATCAACGTCTCAGGCCTTCACGAAGCAGGACGGAGCGTTCCCTTGACACCGGTCCGGTTCCTGGGCGCGTGCCACCAGATCGTCGTCAATGGTAACGGTGGTTCTCGCGAGTCGTCCTCTCCGGCATCAAAACGTAGCATCAGCTGATGCACGCAATGGCTCCCCATCCACGATCGAAGCACACGACGGGTCGCTTCGTGTGGTGTGAGAAAAATCCTTCCGCCCACCCCGAGACACGGGACATCCAGCTGAGCGTCTCCCCGTCGACTCAGCCGGGCAGCGTCTCGGCGATGACCGCCCACATCGCCTGCGCTATCTCCCGGGTGCGGTGCGTCGCGCCGAGGAGTTCGTTCCCACGGTTGAGGCGAGCCTTTGGGAGGGGGCTACGCACTCGCTGCCCCTGGAGGAGCCGGAGAAGGCCGGAGCTGCGGTTCTCGACTTCATGAACCGCCACGAGAACCCATGAGAGCGAGGACTCATGCAGGCAGGGGCCGCTGCCGCCTCCATGAGCATCCATCCCGGAAAAGCTGCACCGACAGGTCGCGTTCCGTGGTCCACTGGCGCCGTGCGGGTTTCTGCGCGGGCTGGTTCCACTCGGGCCCGAAGCTCGGCAACCCGTCCGCGTCCTTGGCCGCGTTGCGCCAGGCAGCGTCCGCGGAGGAACGCACCATGTGGGCGGCGAGCTGACGGGTGTCGTCGCCTCCCTCGAACCGGTTGGCCACGAGCGTCAGGGTAGCGGGCCAGGATCCCAGCGAACAGACCGCCATCGCCTCCTCCTTGACCGGTGAGCACCCCGTCGGAGTCGCTGAGATGCCGCCACGTGGCGGAGACCAGGTCTGCGATCCGACGTGGGAGTCCGGCCCCATCACCTCCAGCTCAGCACCCAGCACGATTCCCTGGCAGTAGGTGTAGACGGTGGCGTCGAGACGCGCTCCTTCCTGGGAGGTCACCACCCCGTCGGCCACTAGTCCGCTGCCGAGCATCAAATTTTGGCGATCAATCGGTGATCCGCATCGCTTCGTCGCGATATCCGGCGCGGGCCAGCATGATGGCGACCGGCCCGTTGGCGGGGGCGTTGAGGAAGTCGTCTCCGATCCGCCAGGGCACCACACCCTCGGGTCGGATCGCACCGCGGCAGGCCCGGATGATGGAGTCGACGCTGACCGAGGTCCCGAGGACGTCGTTGCCGCGCTGGAAGGGCGAGCCCCACCAGGCCATGTCGTCGTAGTAGCTGTTCGTGCGTTTGAAGCCGTTGCGGATCACACTGGCGCGCACCATTTTCCGCGCCAACCGGGCCCGGTTCTCTTCGGGGTGACGGATCTGGGCGTCGATGATGCAGTCGAACAGGTGCGCCTGCCACCAGTATTGCCATGCCAGGAACAACCGGTGGGACAGCCTCACGGGATGGGATACCATCCCGAGTCAGGGTCCCGGAAGCGCCCAGAGACGTCGGATACTGCGGGCACGACACGATACGTTCCGCCAGCGCGGCACGCTCAGCGGGACTGGAGATCTGCATTTCATCCTCCTGTTCCCCACGGGGATGGTCATGGCCCAGTTAACCAGCGAGCCCCGTCACACGATTCCGGTTCGGAAGAAAATCATCGCACCGAAGCGTCCACACCGATCAGATCGGTTACACAATCAAAAATGCCGTGGCGACCGACCGTCCACAACGGGCAGCCGCCACGGCAGTTTCTATGTCTCGACGGCGTGCTCAGTCATCGAAGTCGTGACCGGCAGCGTCCGCTTCCTCGATGAGGTGGCCAATGTGTCGTCCTCCACCAGGTACGGGGCGAGGGCGGTCAGGAAGGCATCGAGCTCCGCTGGAGTGCCCTGGGCCGAAAAACATGCTGCTCTCGGGGTCCATGCTGACCTCGGGAGCCAGGCCTTGGGAGATGAGCCAGTTCGCCACGCCCTCCCAGAAGTAGCCATTGGGTTCGTGATCGTGGGCCTCGACGACCTTCCACGTGGGTGGTGCGTCGCATTCGAAGAAAACGGAACGGCTGCCGTCGTCGAGATCGATGGACTTCACGAAATCCGGGATTGCCTCAGACACTGCTCACTCCTTGTCGTGGTGATGATTGGGACTGTTGTCCGTCGCACAGTGTGGCAGGTCAGCGCCCGGCGGGCTCATGCGGGTTGAGGTGCACGGTTTCACCCTTTCCGCCCAGGCCTCTGCAGGCAGCCTCCGCCCGGTAGATTGATGTCCGGGAAATCCTGAGTGATCGTATCGCAGCCGCGACTTCCGGAAACGGACGCCGGGAGCCTGTCCTGTCTAGGTGCAGGACCGTCTGCAGCGAGAACATGTCGTTCAGCGTTTCCGGGTTCGTGGCCATTTGGAACCACACGAGGCGAGAGCGCGTTGACATGCAGCAGTCGGGATTCACACTGGACACCGGTTCTCGGAAAACCGTTCTGGAGATCAGCGCCCGCGGTCGATTGGTGCTCACCAACCCGGTGTCGAACCGTGGCACCGCGTTCACCGACGCCGAGCGGGAACAGCTCAACCTGGCGGGGCTGCTGACCAACCGGGTCTCGAGCATCGAGGAGCACCTGCAACGCACCTACGGCCAGTTCAGCCGCTGCCCTTCTCCGCTGTCGAAGTTCATCTCACCTGTCGCAGCTGCGGGACCGCAATGAGGTGCTGTACTACCGTCTGGTCAGCGAGCACCTGGAGGAGATGCTCCCCATCGTCTACACCCCCACCATCGGGGAGGCCATCGAGAGGTTCAGCCACGAGTACGTCGGCACCCGGGGCGTGTTTTTGTCCATCGACCATCCCGAACGCATCGAGGAGTCGCTGCTCACATTTCGAACTGCCTCCCGAGAACGCTCGATCTGGTGGTGGTCACCGACTCGAGGATCCTCGGCATCGGTGATCAGGGGATCGGCGGCATTCAGATCGCCATCGGGAAGCTGGGGCTACACGGCAGCCGCGGGCATTCATCCGCAGCGCGCCATTCCGGTGGTCTTGGACGTCGGCACCGACAACTTGGGGCTGCTGCATGGCGACCGCTATCTGGGGAGCGTCACGCTCAGGGTCCGTGGTGACCAGTACGACGAGTTCATCGACCGCTTCGTCCGGGTGGTCACCGAGGTGTTCCCCAACGCGATGATCCACTGGGAGGATTTCGGTGTCGCCAACGCCCACCGCATCCTGCAGCGCTACGCCACGGAGGTCTGCACCTTCAACGACGACATCCAGGGCACCGCTGCTGTCGTCTTGGCTGCTGTGATTGCTGCTGTGCGACGCACCGGGATCCCCGCTGCGCAAGCACCGGTTCGTGATCTACGGTGCCGGGACTGCGGGCATCGGGATCGCTGACATGATCCAGGGCGCGCTCAGCGCGGCGGGCCGTGAGCCGGGTCAGTTCTACGCCTTCAACCACAACGGGTTGATCATCGAGGACAGCTCCGGGACGCGGGAGTTTCAGAAGCCCTACGCGCGGCCCCGCTCCGAGATCGACGGCTGGGACGTCGCGGATCCGCATCGGGTGAACCTCCTGGAGACCGTCCGGAATGCCCAGCCCACCATTCTCATCGGCACCTCCGCGCGCGCCGGGGCGTTCTCGGAGGAGGTGGTGCGGGAGATGCACTCGTACTGCGAACGTCCGGTGATCATGCCGCTGTCTAATCCCACCGACCGCTGCGAGGCCCGCCCCTCGGATCTGCTCGACTGGACCGACGGCAAGGCCCTGATCGCGACGGGCAGCCCGTTCGAGCCGGTGCGGCGCGGTTCCGTGCATCACACGATCGCGCAGGCCAACAACGCCCTCATCTTCCCGGGCCTGGGGCTGGGGGATGTCGGTGGTGCGAGCCAGGCTGGTCAGCGAGGAGATGATTTATGCGGCAGCTTTCAGGCGTTGGCCGGGCTCGTCAACGAGCACCAGCCGGGGGCGTCGCTGCTGCCGACCATGCGCGACCTTCGGATGGTGGCGGCGACGGTGGCGAAGGCGGTGGCGGAGACCGCCGAGTCGCGAGGGGCTGGCCCGGCGTCCGTTGACCAACCCGATCCAGGACATCTACGAGCGCATGTGAAACCGGAGTATCCGGGTTGCGCATCGTGTGATCCGGCGCGTTCACGGGATTCCTGCCGGTCGGTTCGACTCCGAGCGTCACGACCGCGGTTCCCCGTTCGCCGCACCGACTTTTTCCGGTATTCAGTCATCCTGTTCAAACCCGCATTCACGAATCGATTCGGGAGTATTCTTCGCTCACACCACCAGGTGGGCCATCACGAATCACAGGAGAACACGGTGTCTCGGATTTTTATTCGTTTCCCGACGGACTGCCGCGCTGGTCGCGACACTGATATCGACTTTTCTCCCACTGACCGGTTGCACGATCTACACCACTGCTCCCCCACCAGCGACGACAACCACCGCCGAGGGACGCAGAACGATCACCAGCACGGAAGGGAATCAGGGGACCCCGACACCCACATTCCGAGGGACCCGCGACACTCGGACCCAGAAACCAGCGACCCCCACGGCCCAGGGAGACGAAACCGAACAATCCAGGAATCTATCCCGGCGCCGGCGGTCCCCGACCAGCCCACGCCACTCTTATCACAGCGGTCTACCGGTGGAAGGTGTCGCATCCGTCCCCATCATGGCTGTCATCAAAACCCCGTCGGGAAACATCGGCTGCGAGATCACTCCGGATTACGCTGGTTGCGGAATCCAGAGCTACAAATCGGATGAACCATACGGCAGCGTAAATGGCATACCGTGGTGGGTGCCCATTGATGGGTCCGTCGAGAAAGTGGAGGCGGTACGCCACCATCTGTTCTCGAATCCCGATCGCGAACCCCAGGTTGTCCCCTATGGCACCGTCGTCTACTACGAGAGCTATGTGTGCGCCTCCGAGGAGAACGGACTGACCTGCTGGAACAGCGATACCGGCCACGGCGCTTTCATGAATCGCGACGGAGTCACCACTTTCTGACCAATACGGTGCCACCCCGCGGGAAGCGTCGGCACCCACTCGAAGAAGCTCGCGCCTGATGCGCGCAGATGAAAGCTTCCGGACGCCCCACCCACCGGCGAGCACCGTTATGCTTGGGATACAGCGTACATTGCCCGACGAGGGACCCGTGGTGGCGTGAGCCGCTGCGAGACCTGTGGTCGTGTCGCATCCCCTAGGGAGCGCCTCGCAGGGGTTTGACTAGGTGTTTTACCCCGTGACAACTCAACAGAGTGGTGTTGCAGGGGGTCTGCGAGACGCAGCGCTCGCAGACGTTGGTAAAGTCCTTTGTCAGGACCCGCCTTCCGAGACGAGCCATTGTTCCGGTCTCCAAGACCGGACTTTATTGAGACGCGATACGCCGCTGCGCTGGGGCGCCTACATGGATTGTTCCGGTCTCCAAGACCGGACTTTATTGAGACAGGTCAGTGACCACTGTTGGGGGATTAATGGTTCGATTAATTGTTCCGGTCTCTAAGACCGGACTTCATTGAGACGCGGGCCTCCCATTGGGCGCGGGTGCGGCCACGGGCATTGTTCCGGTCTCTAAGACCGGACTTCATTGAGACGAGCCGCACATCCACGCGGCCCTAGACCCGGGTCGCCGCATTGTTCCGGTCTCTAAGACCGGACTCCTTTGCGACTCGTGCAGCCCCTCGGGACTCAGCCTCCGGTGCTCTATTGCTCCGGTTTTCAGCGTGGTGTATGTATTGCGGCTGGGTTGCTCGGGCGGCTAGGTGGTGAGATATCTCTGGGAGATCACGTTTCGGGCTTCCTGTGCGGCTATCGGTTTCTTGTGGGTTCCGGGCGGGGCTGCGGTGCTCTTTTGTTCCCTGCGACGCCACTCGAGCCCATCATTGGGTTTAGCGGGTTTTGCGTCCTGCCCATGCTCGCGATGCAGCCTTACCCTTCAGCTGGCCGATGCCGGCACGGGTTCTTGTGCCAGGCTGCCGTCACGATTCGCGGGGCTTCGGCCATGCCCGCACATCGCGTCCAGACGCCTAATTCTTCGCCTCCATCCCGCCCCGCAGGTGATGTCCTGCGGGGCGGTGCTGTCACGGGAACCACGCACATCCGCGCTGAACCCACCCGACGATTGGGAGGAACGGCATTGCCTGCGGACCCTTCGCGAACTATGACGACGCATCCCCACGGCTCACACCCGAGGATGCGGTTCACCCGGCAAGCGGTTTGACCATGATCAGGCAGGGGGTGCCCCACCCCACAGGTCGGTTTCTCAGGGCCAGAAATCCCATTTTTTCGTAGAACCGACGGGTGCGGGCATAGCCAGGATCCGGATGCGACGGGCCGAGGGTTTTGACCTCCAGCAACCGGACACCCTCCCTTCCCGGGCATCGCGCTCGATGGCCTCGAGCATCGCGCTCCCGAGCCCGACCGTGATGAGCACGTTCAACCACCATCAGGTGCACCTCCGCGACGTGCGGGAAAATGGCGAGTCACGAGGGTCACCCCGACAACCACTCCCCTGGCGTCACGGACCGTCCGGGTTTCCAGCTCTCGGGCATCCACGACATACGCGGCATTCGCATCCTCGCGTCCGAACCATTCCGGGACACCGGCCAGCAACCGGGCAACGTCACCGGGAAACGGGAACATCACGCCGCGCACACGCACTGATCGGTCACGCACGCCCCTGGGTGGGCAGAGCACCAGCCCGGGGAGCGGGTGGCTACGTGCCCGTTCAATTCGTCGGATCACACGAGGCAGCTCATTCCGTCGGCTCATCCGCCTGATCGCGAAGATATTCCGTCGCCGCCTGGTCCCCGAGGTAGGCACCATACGCGACGGTACCGACAACGGCCATGACAATCGTGTAGAAGCCCGTTGAAGCGGTTTGGTAAGAAAAATACGGAATCAACACCACAGGGAGGAGAAGCAGGCTATGAACCCTGATATATGGACATATTTGGCAGCCCGGACGTGCGCCACGTGCCACGCCTCTCGGCTCGCCATGGTACTGATCGTCCGAATGCGAAATCTTCTCCCGCGTTTGAAGTTTCTACCGCGGATATAACGTGCCAGATAGAACATGAACCATCCCGCGAAGATCATGACCCCCGCCAGGACAACCCGGCTCAGCCACTCCGCAATCGCCAGCTCCTCTTCCGGGGTCACCACCTCCTCCTCGCCGCCAGCTGGCGGTCTAGAACATCGGCCCGCAGGGACGCCACCCCAGGACCACGCCCGGCAGAAGCCCCAACGAGCACTAGTTGATTATTGAATTAAGTCGCGTTGCGTGTCGAAAAAAACGATGCATTCACCAAGGTACATACCCGCCACGAAGACTCGTCTATACACCAAGGATCACACCGCGGAGAACTTTCGTTTGTTAACGAAAGTTCAGTCCCGGTGTTCCTATATTAGTTTTTCAACTCAAGAGGAGACCAAAAATGATTCAGCCTCAGGGATAGACTATCGGGCATCAGGTTCTCGCCACGAGGATAATGAGAAGGAAATTTTCGGAACCGGGCATCGGATTGCTGCGCCACGCCACCCGAGGCCTTCCCCACACTCCGACCGAGCGCCTGGGGTCGGCCACACGACGGATGGATCCGTCGGCTCAAACCGGATCCACCCGATTCCCACACAGCGATGCGAGGCCGGTCGACCTCCGGGGCATCGCGACCCACACCGATCACCCGATCGGCACATCGCCACTTTGCTACCGACCATTTGGTCGGTAAGGTGTCGGCATGACCACATCCCGGAGCACCCACGCCGCAACCGGTCGTTCCTGGGCGGCCCTTGGCATCCTCACCCTGGCCCGTCATGCTGCTGGCGATCGACGGCACCGTGCTGACCCTGGCCATTCCCGCTCTGACCGCCGACCTGACGCCAAGCGCGTCACAGATCCTGTGGATCGGCGACATCTACTCGTTCACCCTGTCGGGCCTGCTCGTGGTGATGGGCAACCTCGCCGACCGCATCGGTCGCAAACGCCTCCTGATGATCAGGGTCGGTCGGTTTCGGGCTGTCGTCGCTGCTGGCGGCGTTCGCCACCTCCCCGAACTGCTGATCGCGGCTCGGGCCCTGCTGCGAATCAGCGGCGCGACAATCATGCCGTCGACGCTGGCTCTCATCCGTTCGGTGTTCCCCGACCAGCAGCAACGAACGCGGGCCATCGCCATCTGGTCGGCGGGTGCGACGGCTGGCGCCGCCATCGGGCCGATCGTCGGTGGGGCGCTCCTGGAGCACTTCTGGTGGGGGCAGCGTCTTCCTCATCAACGTTCCCGTCATGGTCGCGGTGGTCGCGGGCGGCTTGTAGTTGCTGCCGGGTCGCGCAACCCGGGAAGGACGGATCGACCTGCTGTCGGCGGTGTTGTCGATGGTGGCCATCATCTCGCTGGTGCAGGTCATCAAGGAGATCTTCTCCGCCGGTTTCACCGTCACCGCGGCGGTCACCCTCGCTCTTGGAACAGCGACGGGCTGGTGGTTCCTGCGCCGACAGCGCACCCTCACCACTCCGCTGATCGACATCTCCCTGTTCCGCAACCGCTCCTTCACCGCAGCCGTGACCGCCGACACCGTGACCATCTTCGCCTTCGTCGGGCTGCTGTTCTTCTTCTCCCAGTACCTTCAGCTCGTGCGCGGTCTCAGCCCAGTTCCACACCGGGCTGCTGGAGCTCTCGGGAACAGTGGCCGCGATCGTGGTGGTCGCATTCACGGGCATCGCAGTCCGCAAACTCGGGACCGGCGGTGCGATCAGCGCCGGGCTAGGACTGTGCAGCGTCGGCCTAGTGATCCTGGCTTGCGCCGAATCTGCGACAGGATTGGCAGGGATCGTCGTCGCCTTCGCGCTGAGTGGGTTTCCGGCATCGGATTGTCGACGACCCTCAACACCGACGCCATCGTCGGGGCGGTGCCCACAGAACGCGCCGGGGCGGCGTCGTCGATAGCCGAAACCGCCTATGAGCTCGGCACGGCCCTGGGGATCGCGCTCCTCGGTTCCGTCCACACCGCCCTGTACCGCGCGGCCCTGCCGTCCGGAACCGATCCCGTGATCCGTGAGTCGCTGGCCTCCGCGGTCTCCCTGCTGGATCCCACCGACCCCGCCCTGGCCGGAGCACGGCACGCCTTCACCACGGCCATGCAGTGGACCTCGGTGATGGCCGCGGTCCTGCTGGCGGCAACCGCCGTCCTCGCCTGGTTCACCATCCCCCGCAGCACCTCATCGAGCGAGGAGAACACCCCCGCAGAAACTCCCCGAGACAGCATGGAACGCGCTCAGTCCGGTAGCTCGCCGCCCTCGGTCAGGGACAGCAGCAGTTCCCTGCCCTCGGCCAGGCTGGCCTGCGTCTCCTCGCCGTAGCAGGCGGCCATCGCGAGCCCCTCGGCGGCGCGGCGCACCACCAGGACCCGCTGCGGGGACAGACCGTCACCCGCCAGGCTCTCAGCCCACCACGCGGAATCCCGTTCCGCGACCTCAATGGCCTCCGGAAAGTCGAGGCACCCCCGCCCACACCGGGGTCGGGGAAAAGACACCTCAGCACATCCTCCGATCCCGTGCAGAGCGCCCTGACGTAGGCGCGCATCAACCTCCCAGGACGCTCATCCGAGGCGTCGAGGTGCTGCATCACAGCCTGACGGAAGGTGGTCACCACCTCCTCCAGGAGGGCGACGATGAGCTGTTCCCGATTCGCGAAGTGATGCAGCAGACCGCTCTTGGACACCCCCGCCACCTCGGCGATCCGGGCCAGCGACGCGCCCGTTCCCCGCTCGGCGAGCACCTCGGCGGCGGCCTTGAGCACCGCAGCGCGGGTGCGCTCAGCGTTGCGGATGTGGTGGCCGTCCCGAGTCATGGGCTCACCCTACTGAGGCCTGGAAAACGCGGGTCGGGGCGATGTGCACGCCATCCCGACCCGCGGGGAGATCTCCGGCGGAGAGGTCGTCAGCCGATGTGGAAGTACCGCGCCACCAGGTCCTCCACCAGGATCCGGTCGGCGGCGATGTCCTCGCGCAGGTTCTCGTCCCCGAGCGCGAACAGCTGCTCGGCCCAGGCGTCGATCAGGCCGGATGGGGAAGACGCCCAGGGCCTCGTAGTCGGCTCGCTGGTCCAGCAGACAACGGGCGGCCTGGGCGCAGGAGGATGGCAGTTGGTCGAGACCCTCGCGTGTGGACGCATCGCCGCTGACGTAGCGGGCCATCGCGTAGTCCAGCATCGACGGGTCGCTCAGCCCGATCCTGGCGGCGACTGTGAGGCCCGCCAGCAGCAGGTGGATGTTGGCCGCGCCGTCGGGGACCTGAGTTCGACGGTCTGGGAGTCGTTGGGAAGCTCCCCGACGGGGCCTTCCTGCGGATTGGCGTCACGGAACATGCGGTCGTCGAGATTCTGCCAGCCGAGCGGCACCCGCACCAGCACGGAACGGTTGCGGTCGCCCCAGCAGATGGCGGTGGGGGCCTCCTGGTGCGGGACGAGTCGCAGGAAGGACGTGGGGACCGGGTTGCCGAAGGCCGTGAGGGAAGCGGCGTGCGAGAGATAGCCCACCGACGACGCGGCGCGCCACGTCGGTGAGTCCGGCACCCTCCGAGAACTGGTTGACACCGTCCTTCATCAACCGGGTGTGGAAAGTGCATCCCCGACCCGGCCTGCCCAACAGCGATCTTCGGGGAGAACGACACTCGATGCCGTAGGAATGCGCCACCTCGCACCACCCATTTCGCCAGGGCCATCTCGTCGGCGGCGCGGCTGACGTCGGTGGGCAGGAACTCGATCTCCTGCTGCACCATCTGCAGGTCGTCGGCGATGAAATTCCCTGACCTCGGCGTGGGCGTACTTTGACGGAGCAGCCCATCCGCGTCAGATGGGCCAGGGATCTCGACGCGCACCTCCTCCACTTCGAGAACGGCCCGGCCTCGTGGTATCCGCGCTGAGGTTCGACGGGGAACAGGTCCTCGGCAGGCGAGAACAGGTAGTACTCCAACTCGCCGAGAGCCTCCAGCCGGCAACCGGTCTCATCCTCGAGGGCCTGTTGGGCCTTGCGGAGGATCTGCTGTGGGGAGCTGGCGAGAGGGTCGCCCTCCACGTCGTAGAAGCCGCACATGATGTCGAGGGTGGGCAGCTCTGAGAAGGATTCAGGAACGCGGTGCGCAGCTGCGGCACCACGTAGAGGTCGGAGCTGTCGGCGTCGACGAAGTCGAACAGCGATGACCCGTCGACCCTCTCCCCATCGTCAGGATCTTGTCCAGGTGCTCAGCCGACTGGATCGCGAAGTTCAGCATCTTCAGCCGCCCGTCGCCACCAAGGTATCGCAGGTTGAGCATGGGAATGCCCTGCTCGGCGAAGAACCGAATGATGTCGGCGCGGGTGAACCTCGTGCGGCTGTTTGCCGAGCACACGAACGAGCGGGTTGGGGGTTCAGGGCAAGGGTAGTCGATCTCGCCCGTCATGGGGTTCTCCTCTTCGAGCTGTCCCAAAAGTCTCAGCTGTTTCGGACATGCTACGGCACGGCCAACCCGGAATCCGTTCACCGGAGCGTGCCCGGTTGCGCAGCACTCGACGCCCGAAACCACCCCACGGGCGGCGGAAACCGGATTGAGTGCTGCGCAACCGTCATCCGCGCCGGGTGCCCCACTGTCTGGTCGCCACTCGGTAGTGTCGGAGCCCTTCCGTGATTTCCTCCAGCTCACCTCCGAGCTTTTCGATCACCCGTCGGGAGCCTTCGTTGTCCTCGGCACAGAGGATCAGGGCCTCCCCACACCGATTCCGTTCAGCATCCTCGAGGCCCACGCGGAGCAGGGCGGTCGCGATGCCGCGGCGGCGCGCTGAGGGCCTGACGGCGTATCCAACGTGGCCGCCGAAACGTACCAGGTGGTCGTTCAGTTCGCGACGGACGGACACCCGCCCCAGCCATCGGTCGCCATCGACGGCCCACAGCATCGTCGCTGGGGACGAAACCTCCGGCGGATCGGTTGCATCCAGGCGTCGAGCGAGCACACATCGCGAGCAAACCCAGCGGCGGAGTCGCACTGCCGCCGGGTGAAACCGAATGCGCCGGTACATTCTGCGCCCCGCCTGTCCTCCGCGTCGAACTCGTCCCACGCCTCCAGGAACGAAACCCTGAACCTTTCGTCCGGTTCGATGATCCGCATGCCGGGACTCTACCGAGATGTCCTGCGCCCCATACCCGAAAGGGTCTCGCCACGTCCCCTTCACGCGCCCCGGCGCAACGGAATTGGACAAGGCAGTTCAGGCATCCAGGAGGAGCGCCCGGAGCCGGTTCCGGGTGGTCTCGGGAAGCCCGATCATCTCCAGATGGGCCGGGGTTCCCGACGCGAACCGCTCGACCAGGGGCCGTGTCCTGTGAATCCACGCCGTCACCTGCTCATCGCTCCACGCGGCCTGCCGGTCGTGGGTCGGGGCGTGACTCGGCGACCTCGCCATGGCCCGCACAGACTGCGCGTAGTCATCGGCGACGACACCGGGCGACGACCCCGCATGTGGCGAGCAGGATGGCGGTCACCATTCCGGTGCGGTCACGCCCTGCGCTGCAGTGCACGAAGATCCCGGGTTCGGCTGCCACCAGCGTCGTCAGGGCGGCGGCCACCGAGACCAGGGAGGATCTCGCAGGTTGTGGGGCCAGTATTCGGGGAATCGAGGATCGGGAAACAGGTTTCCCGGAACCCGCGTTGTCGTGGTCCTCGGTGGGGTGCGCAGCGAATCACCACGTCCCGCAGAGTCTCTTCTTCCACCCGGGATCGCCGTCGCGCCTGCCCTCTGCTCCTCGGGGCAGCGCAAGTCCACCACGGTCCGCAGCCCCCAGCCGCGGGCGGCCTGCCAGCCCTGCTCCGGAATCAGCTCGCGGCGAGGTCCCCGCGCCACCCTTCCGTGTCGCGTGACGCAGCGACCGGCCAGCCCGCCGAGGTCACGAATGTTTTGGCACGCCACCCCAGTCGAGTTCCCGCACCCGGGCGGTCTACGTCCGGTGGGCGGGACCCTGAACCGTCCTGGGATGATTGACGGAGCAGACAGGAGAACGCACTGATCTTTGATCGAGGTCCGCCGTCCCATCTGCGGTGCCCCACGAAAAACCCCTGCCACGCTACCCGCGCAGAGTGTGCGGCACCTGCGCGGCGAGGCCCTCCGACGAGTCGGGGAGAGCCCTGCAGTTCTTCAACACGTCCCTCGGGGTGGTTTCATCGCCCACTACGCGGACTCGCGCACGACCGAGACCCACCCCGGTCGCATCTGCTTCATCGACGGCATCCGCTGCTACGCCGACGAGGCGCGTTTCGGCGGAATCGTCATTGAGCCGCTCACCGAACAGCCCGAGTAGTGACTCGCGGTCCCCATTCACCCCTACATCTGAGGCCCTGTACGCGACCACCCATTCCACGCGCCTGCCTCGACTTTCCGCTGGCCTTACCCCTGTCCGCTGGCCTTGCTCCTCGTTTGCTGGCCCAACGATCCACTCAGCCCAGGTGCTTCTCCATCACCTGCCGCGGGCGACATCCAGGCCGGCGACCCCTCACGTTCCGGAGAGCCCTCAGCCCCGGCATCAGCCGGTCCTCCTCGACGACCTCCCAGCCAATTCGTCGATACCAAGGACCATTCCACGGAACATCCCGATAGGTGATCAGGGTCATACGCCGATACCCCCGCTTCCTGGCCCATTCCTCGGCGGCATCGAGCAGGCGGGATCCGAGACCATGCCCTGCATACCCGGAAGCACACTGACCTGCCTCGACGTGAGGGGTCGAGTCGACGATTTCAGCGGACGAAACCTACCGGCTCGTTCGCATCGGTCACCGCGACCAGTACCCGTCCGGCCCGTTGGGGAGGCAGAGAGATTCCGGATCCGCCCGCAGCCATGTCGTTCATCCCGATCTCGACGAATCAGCGCATCCGCTTCCTGCTCGATAACACCCAGGATCTCAGCTCGTCCTCGCGGGCCGGACGGATCACAGGCCCTGGCACGATTTCCCACCGCGGCAGTAGCCCCGAACACCCGTAGGGCTTCTCCTGGCGCGCGAGTGAGTGCTCTGGACGGGGTGGAACCTCATTCTTCTCTGGATGCGTCCCGACCCAGTTTCCACTGCACCCAACCACAGGCCCCATCGAGAAGGGCGGTGGCGGCCAGGAAGTTGTCGCCTCGCCCGGGGCGGGTGGATCGACGGGATGTGGTGCACGCCAGCACCCAACCGAGATTGATCGCGGCAGCGTCATGTCCTTGGGTCCGAGTCGTTTCCTCGCCGCTCCCGAGCAGCAGGACACTCCGTAGAGCAGCGCACCCGCCAGCGGGAGTCTCGACTTCAGCGATGGGTTGAGCCATCCGAGAATCTTGTCGGAAACCAGCACCACCCCAGCCGCCGCGAAAACACCTGATCCCGTCAACCGTCAGCACCGTCCGCGCCCACCCGGCCCTCATGTCGTCCGAAAGCGTCACGTGTCATGTCGGCTCCTCGTCGTCCTCATCCATTTCTATGTCCAAGGGTTGCAGTCGGCAAGGCCACCGACGAAAGCGTCTCACGATGTCGTGGCATCGTCCGGGAGCCGCTGGCGCATGGTTGATGGGATAAAGGCGAGGAGAATGCGCATGCCCATGATCGAGATCTCGTGCCCCATCTGCGGTGCCACCACGAAAACCCTGCCGCTACCCGCGCAGGAGTGCGGCACCTGCGCGGCGAGGCCTCCGACGAGTCGGGGAGAGCCCTGCAGTTCTTCAACACGTCCTCGGGGTGGTTTCATCGCCTACTACGCGGACTCGCACCAGACCGAGACCCACCCCGGTCGCATCTGCTTCATCGACGGCATCCGCTGCTACGCGCCGACGAGGCACGCTTCAGCGGAATCGTTATTGAGCACTCCCCCGACCACCCTGGTAGTGACTCGCGGTCCCCATTCACCCTACATCCGAGGGCCCTTGTACGCGACCACCCATTCCACGCGCCTGCCTCGACTTTCGCTGGCCTTACCCTTTGTCCGCTGGCCTTGCCGTCTATGTGCTGGGCTTGTTCACGTTTGCTGGCCTCACAGCACAGGCAAACGTGAACAAGACTAGCAAACTCCTGAATAGGGGCCAGCAAACTGGCACACCGCTTATATGGGCCGAGAACCTCAGGAACCCAGGAGGACCAGGGGAACCGCCACTCCATCAGAGGGCGCCTGTGGGCGTGTTCACCAGTGTTGAGCAGCACCAGGTCAGCCACTTGGTCCCCAGTTTTCCCTTCAGCCACAGGAGATGCCGCACGTCTCTGGCCGAAGCCGCCCGATTCAACTTGATTTCGAAGGCCACGATCCGACCGTCCTCGCCCTCAACAATCAGGTCCACCTCCTGCTCGCCGCGTTTGGCGCGCAGGCGGGAACACGTCGCCCCGACACCTGGGCGCGCCTCGAACAGGTGAGCATCGCCAGATTCTCGAAGGTCCACCGACCAATGATCCGCGCGACCCGAGCCACCTTCCTGACCCTGGGCCAGTATTTCCGGGGTTGCGCGGAGGAGGACGGCGGCGAGCGCGGGATCAGCCAGGTGATGTTTGGGTGCCTGCACCAAGCTGCGGAGCGAGGTTCCGAGACGCACAACGGGCACGGGGTCCAGGAGCCACAAGGAGGTCCGCTGATCACGGTAGCGGCCGACGGTCGCCTTAGTGGGTGGATCGGCATCACCCGGGGTGGCTGCCGTGTCCTGATCGTCTCCCAGGTCGCCGTCGACCCACGTAGCGCTCACTACCACCCCATCCAGGGAGGCAGGGCGACGAATCGAGATGCCATGTTCGTCGGGGAGCTCGCGTTCGAATCCGGGTCGTAACTGCGCAGCTGCGCCGTCCCGCACGCGAGGAGGAAGCCCGTGCAGCCCGGAAACCTGACGCAGAATCTCCTCAGGTAGTCACTCCTCCCATCGGGCTCGTTCCCGACACCTCTGCTCCCCTCGGAGCAGGGCGGCCATGCTGACCGACGGTTCGACCAGATCACGTTCACAGAGCGCCATGGGCCGTATTCGCAAGGAAAGGATACGCCCGGCCCCACTGTGGATCGGAGCGTCCAGGGACGGCGATGCGCTACCGGCCAGCAGGAAGCTCCCAGGGTCGGCACCGTCGTCCACGGCCCTGCGCACCACATCCCAGACCGCGGGGACCCGCTGCCATTCGTCGATGAGCAGCGGCTTGCTCAGGTCACTGGTTCCCGGATCCGCCCTGGCCATTCGCCAGTGCTGCTCAAGGTCCAGGCGCAGCTCGTCGACGGCCCGACGGGAGGCGGTTGACGTCTTCCCACCCCTTGGGACCATCAAAGTGACCGCGGCGACGTGCGGCATGAAGCGTCCAGCTCCTGATCAACCAGCCTCGCAAGATAACCCACGCAGCCAACTATACCTCTGGGCGGAAAACTACTATCCTTTTGGGCGGCTCCTTATCATCCCTCTGGGCGCCGCGGCGATGTCAGCCAACCAACCGTTCGGGAAGGTCTACCGCTCCCCACTCCTCTTGCTTCACGGTTTGTTGGCCTTGCCGTCCATTCGCTGGCCTTACTCCTTGTTTGCTGGGCTTGTTCCGTTTGCTGGCCTCACAGCGCAGGCAAACGTGAACAGAAACCAACAAGCTCCTGAATAGGGCCAGCAAACCGGTGATAGGGACTTCTCGAAGAATCGGGCGGGCCAGTGAGCAAACCCACGAGCGACAGGCCGATCCGACACCCCGCCCCCGAGGTGGCACGCCGCGACGGCCTGCATCGAGGACCTTAGGAGAAACCAGGTCAGAAGCCGATGCTCCATTCCTCGATCTGGCCGCGGGCGTAGGCCGCCTGTCCCAGGTGGGTGACCGCGTCGTCGATGATGCTGACCAGCCGTACCCCGCGGGTGACCGGCGGGTTCCACGCGGTGTCGATCACCTCGTCCAGGTCGTCGGCGGACAGCCCCGAGACGTAGGTCGTGAACGCATCGGCGCAGGCCTGGAGGTAGTCGAGCAGCAGGGCAGGGGTCCTCGACGCGCAGCGCGGCGACGTCCTCGGCGGTGTCGCCGAAACCGATCGACTTCGGGCCGCGGTCGATTCCGAGGCGCTCACCCCAGCCATCGGTGATCCACAGCTGCTCCGAGATCTGCCCTGCATTGGCCAGCCACGCCACCTGGATGTCCATCTGCCGTGCGGCGTGCCACCAGCCAAGCGATCGAGTTCGCCCAGTCGCCGGGCATCGCGTGGAGGGTCTCCTGGAGATCTCCTTGGGCACCGTCCGGGCTGTCTCGACGGGCCGGTTGACCGAATCAATCAGAACTGCTTGAGCATCCATGCAGTCGATCCTGCCACCGTCCGGCAAACCGCCTTCCCGGTGCCACGCACCGGACGGCTGTAAGTCCCAGGCCCGTGTCACGGTTTCTTGGCGTGAATCCGAAAACGCCGCTGCGTGACCGTGATCCCGGGCTGGCTGCCAGCTCCGACAGTCGTTCAAGGTGTTCGTCCACGCTGAACCCGGGCGCATCCACGGCACGTAGCCGAGGTAGATCACCAAGGCCTCGACATCGGTGAACCGCATCTGCCCGCACCACTCGTCGACCTGGTCAATCCTCATCCGGCGGCCTCGAGATCGGCGACGAGATCTTTCCGCCGTGACCTCGGGGTGGGCGAAACCGGTCTCGAACCATTCGTGGATCTCCTCCGCATCGCGACCATCCACCTGCTGGGTCAGCAGCCGTCCCCCGGACGCGAGCACCCGGGCGACCTCACGCGGCATCGATTCCTTCGTGACGCGACATCGAGTCCAGCTCTCCATCCCGAAGGGTCATGGCCCTGCCCAGTTTTCCACGTCGTGGGGCGGCACCTCGATGCCTCGCGTCCCCAGGATTCGCCGCGCCACCCGCAAGGTTCGGTTCCCATCCTCCGTCGCGACGATGGTGCGGGGCCCTTCGGTCATCGGGGAGCGCGTCGACAAGACGGATGAGTCGCTCACCTCCCCGGTGCCGAGATCGGCGACGGCCCGCGTACCGCATCGCATCCAGGCAGTCGGCCTCGAAGTCCCACCAGGGATCGTCGGCGATGAGTCTCCCTCCAGGGCGGAGAAGTCCCAGCCGGTCATCCTCGCTCGGCGTGTGCTCGTCAGCAGCGACTCCAGAGGTCGTGTTCCATGCTCTTCATCCTTCCCGGTTCCGAAGGTTCCGTTGGCGACCCACCAGTCTCACAACTGCCCGAAAGCCAAAAACCCGGTCTCGTCACTCACCCGCGGCACCGTTCAGCGGGTGACGGGGATCCACCGGTACCCGGTCGAGGTCCTCCAGGGCGATGACGTCGTCGTGGATGCCGTTCGCTTCCGCAGGTGGTCGTCGGTGGTGGTGTACCGGGTGGAAGTGGGTCATGGCCAGACGGCGAGCCCCGGCTGCTGCGGCGATGCGGGCCGTGTCCGGGGCGGTGCAGTGTCCGTGTTCGACCGCCAGCTCCGCAGGTCGCTGGTGTAGGTGGCTCCATCACCAGCAGGTCGACGTTCTCGGCCAGTTTCTCCGCTGCCAGGCAGGGGCCGGGTGTCCATGACGAACGCGACGACTTCCCCGTCGCGGATGCGACACCTCCTCCAGCCGGGTGACGGCACCGTCGATCTCCACCCGGACCCTCGCGGTTCAGCTGCCCGACGGCAGGTCGGAGATGCCGCGGGCGGCCAGAGCCTCCGGGTCGAAGCTGACCCCTGGCAGATCCTCCACCCGGTATCCGATGGCGGGGACGCGGTGGTCGAGGCAGGCCGCCGAGAGGATGAAGTCCTTGGTCCGCAGCACCTCACCGGGCTCCGGACCCGCGTCGACGGGCAGGAATCGGATGTGGGCCTGGTCGTAGTAGATGCTGGCGCGGTGGAGCCTCCTCGACGTACTCCTGCCCCTGGGCCGGATAGACCACGGTGACCGGGTGGGGCACCTGTTCCAGGAGATGCGCTGCAACACCCCAGGCAATCCGAGGCAGTGGTCGCCGTGGAGGTGGGTGAGGCAGATGACGTTGATGCTGCGCGCCGAGACCCCGGCCAGGTCATCTGTCGCTGGGTGCCCTCGCCGCAGTCGAACAGGACACCACTGGCTCCCCACCGCAGCAGGTAGCCGTTGTGGTTCCGCGTCTTCGTGGGCACCAGACTGGATGTTCCCAGCGCGACGAACTCGCGATCGCTCATCTTCTCCTCCTCGTTCAGCCCGGGGCCTGTTGCGGACAAACGCCACGGGTGGGTGAAACCACCGCCGTCAGCTCTGCCGACCGTGCCGGGCGCGACGGTGGACGCCAGCTCACCCGGTCCGCGCACTCCATCCGGACGCGGCCTCCTGCAACAGGACCCATACCCTACGGGATCGGGTCCGACACCAGTCCGGGGGCCGCCGGCGCGACTCACGAAACTGGGTTCCCGTTCGTTCGTCGCACCCGCCTGTCGCGACGATATGGGTCTCGCTACGATGACCGCGTGTCCGTGGGACCCAGGTGTGATTTCCGAGCTTCCCTGTACAGGAATTACTTCCACATCACACCGCTCTTCCCCGGACACACCACCCTGACCCCTGGAGAGTCGATGCTGAGCGCAGACGAGGTCGCACGCGAGGACCTGTTGACCTTTCCTCAACGCCGCATTCGTCTCCACCGGGCAGGGCGAATTCCTCACCGGAGGTGACGAGCAACGCCTGGGACTCGGGTTCCTCCACGACTATGTGCGCGGCAACTATCGTCGTCTCTACGCCCGGCTGCTGGCGGTCGGGGTGAATCATTTCAATGTCGCGCAGATCATCATCGGGACTGCTCAGCAGCGGTCGCGACACCTGACGACTTCCGCGGCGGGGAGAGCGCCCTGCTGCGCGCGGGGCTGCGTTCCCTGCCCCGCAGCGGGCCTGGAAGCTGATGGACCGGCTGCGCCGGGAGGGCGTCAACAATCGTCATGCCCGCGCCCTGATCCGCGACTACATCGCCGAGCATTCCGACCTCACTTTCCACGCGGTGAAGTACCGCCGCAAGATGTCGGGGGCGATGCGTCACGCACACCTGCATCCCGGCGGCGAACTGGCCGATTTCCTATTCGGCGAGCCACAGGCCCCCTTCGACACCCCTGATCCTGGGAGCGCTACCGGCAGGGCGCGGTTCAGCAAGATGCGCTCCACGAGCTGCCGTTCAGCGTCGCACAGGGCCTGGCCGCCAAGCACGGCATCAGCCCCGACGACCTGCTGAAGAGCATGGAACACCGCCTCACCGAACGGGAACGGCTCCGAGTCAGCCGGTCGCAGCGACACCGTCGAGGTGCGTCCGAGGCTGTCGCTGACCGAACTGGCCAGCTACGTCCTGGGAGTCGACACGCCGCGCGACGAGATCGACTGGCTGGCCGCCTCCGCTCGTGCGGTGCTGGCCCGCACCGGTGCCCTGCCCCTGACCGGGAAGGGTGGCCGCCGTGCTGGACAACTCGTTCTCCTCCTCGGGCTCACGCGAGAAACGTCGCCGACCGCTGGCCGTCGCCTGGGGTGTGGACCAGCTGCTGCGGGCAGGGGCTCACCGACCACGACTACACGGGGCTTTCTGGACGCATCCCACCGCCGACGGCGGGTGCTCGACCGCGAGGGCAGACAGAATCTCACGGAACGGTTGATCGATGCCCCCGAGTGGGGTGCGACGACGGTGCTGGTGGTCTCCGATGGTGCCGAGAACGACCCTCCCGGGGTTTTCCATGCCGCCCTTGATAGGGCGCGTCGCGGATCGTCCCGGGCTGTACGTGCTGCATGTCAATCCGTCTTCGACCCGCAGGAGTTGCAGGTGAGCAGCCTCAGCCCGCTGACCCGTTCTATCGGGTTGCGCAACGCCGAGGATCTGCCGACGGCGCTCGGTTTCGCACGCTACGTCACCGGCACGGCGACCTGGCGGAGCTGAGGCCTATCTTGAACGCCGGGTGCAGGGTTCCTGGAGGCATCAGCACATGCGTGAGATGGCACCACCCCTCGACCTGACGGGCCTGCGACCCGCCCCCGCACAGACCTTCGGGGCATTCCGGTTGATCCCGTTGCTGCGCGACACCCCCTGCCAGGATCGTTCGGTTGTCGCGTGCGGCCATCCCGCCCGGCGTGAAAATCGTCGACCTGCCCGGTCGGAAAGAGCTACATCGCCTTCGTCCCCCACGGGTTGCGCCTGACCTGGGGCTCCGCCGCAGGCACCCAGGTGAAGAAGAGACACCCCCGACGACTGGCAGTTCCTCGAATCGGTGCATCGGCTGCGGAAGAAGGACGGTGAGGACGCGCTGCGTTTCCTGCCGCAGCACCTGGCCATCGAGGGTCTTCTCGAGCTGCACTTCAAACCCCCGACGATCGCGTGGCAGGAGTTGTCGCAGAGGTTCAGGAACCTCGGGCTGATCCACCGGTCGGAGTCCTTCTTCTCCGGGCGGGAGATTCCCGGATACGCCACCGCCTTGCGGACCTTCGAACTCCATCGCGGTCAGGTCGGGATGCTGGTCCACACCTCCGACGCACTGATGGCGGCTTCGTCGTGCCGACCGCCGAGGACTACAGAGCTGCTGCACCGCACCCTCCTCGACGATCTCTACGGCGAGTTGATGATGACCTATGCCCTGAACCAGACCCACCCGCTGGCTGGCGGATGCGGGCCCGCATCTTCGCCGAGGCCACGGCATCGACGGGCTGCGTGGGGCGTTGGAACGCGTGCGACGCGACTGGTCCGAGACCACCACCGAGATTCTCCTGGGCGACTGGAAGGATCGTTGCCTGCTCACCGAGACGGTCTATCGCCCCGGAGCATGCGCCTGGAACGCTTCGTGACCGACCTGGAGCCGCCGCCCCAAACCACATCGGGGAACGTCTGGTCCGCGACGACGGCGAGCTGCTCTACGTCAACACCCTGCGGTTGAGTTCGGCCCAGACCCGGCGCGCCCACCTGCTGCACCAGCTCCGCGCACGACTGGAACCTGCACGAAACCGCCGCGGCGCTCGGCACCGACCTTCCCGGGCTGGTCGCACGGATCACCGCGCGGGGTTTCGGGCACTGATCAACAACGCCGTCCGGGAACAGAGCGGCGAAGAAACTCCGGGAGCAGGGGACGTCTCGCAGTCACCATGAACCCCGTGAGGCTAGACCATCCGCTGCCACCTGTCGGGCTAGAACGTCGCCGTAGCGTCGCGGTTCATGAACGCACCGTGACCAGTGGCGGTGTTCCAGCAGGTCAGGCCCGCATTCTCGAGGCACACACGTAGTCCCGTGTAGACGACGGTTCCATATTCCACCTGCTGACCGGGGGTTTCCTGGGTTCTGGAACATGGGAGATTCGCTTCCGACACGAGCTCGGGTTCCGCCTGACTCGCGGACGTGAGTTCTTCATCCTCACCCACCACTTGGGGCCGAGCTCATCGAACCGTAGGGTTTGCTGTCCGTGTAGTTGATGATCCTGCAACCCGCGCTCGTGTCCGAGAAAACTCGCAGGTGATGTTCTTCGACGGGGTGACGATCACCGCGTACCCCGAATGGACGGCGGTGATCGGGGTGGCATTCGCGGGATCGCGGTCACCCCGCTCCCGAACAGGCCCCCGGAATCGACACCGGCGACCGCGTCGCGGGATCGGCGACCCGCACCTGCGGAGGGGCGCGCCGTGGGCAGGGCAATGGCCGCCGATTCCTGGGCACTCGGCGATCCGGATTCAGAGGACGTGAGGACGCGCACCCTGCCACCAGACCTCCGGCTAGCACCGACGCGAGCAGCGGACGGAAGCGTCGACGGACGGAATCTGACTATGGTCTCCTCCTGGTTCTCTGACAGCCCGCTGGGACGCGAACGCCCCACCCTGCCACGAAGATTCTCCTGCCAAAGATACTTCTAAGAAATTCCAGGGCGGTCTCGCGACGGTCGGCCCGACCTCCGAAAAAGAGCCAAAAGCTACGGCACGATGTCCTAAATCCCACCTTCCTGCCCGCGTGGCCGGCGTAGGGCAAGATTATCCCGTGAGCAGACGTGACCAACCAAGCATTGACGGACAAGCGCTGTGCGCACCGCACGACGCTGGGCGCAGCGCTCCCTCGCTCACCCGGAACCCCGCGCAGCAAAGCTGCTGGCAAGCGCGCTCGACCATCCAGATGGGCTCCGCTTCACCCTTGAATTCGTTGACGGCGTTCTGCCCTCGAGGACCCGGCGGTGGCGCCAAGAATCTGGCGCGTCTGGCCCGGCAGTCCGTCCCCTTCCTGCCCCCTACCTGCGCCGGCCTCGATCCTCGGCGTCGCCCTCCCGCGCCGACGATGCTGCCCGCGGTGCGTCGTGCCTTCTCCTCGCTGCTGGGTGACCTCGTCGTCGACATCGGTCGCGATCTCGGGCCAGCGTTGGCCAGGTTGCGCAAGAGCGGTGCGAGCTCTGAACATCAACCTCCTCGGTGAGGGCCGTGCTGGGCGACGAGCACGCGTCCTCCCGGCTCAACCGCACCATTGAGCTGCTCAACCGACCCGACGTCGATTACGTCTCCATCAAGGTGTCCTCGGTGATGGGTCCCCATTCGCCGTGGGCCCACGACGCGACGGTGGAGGGAGGCCGTGGTTCGTCTCGGCCCGCTCGGAGGCCGCGAACAGGTCGGGCGAGCTCGTCAACCTCGACATGGAGGGATACCGCGATCTCCACCTCGCCCTTGAGGTGTTCGAGCGGTTCGCCATGAAACTGCCGAACCTGAGGATGGGCCTGGCGGTCCAGGCTCACCTCGCGCGAGTCGCCGCTGATGATCGAACACATCCAGAAGCTGGCACGACGTCGCTGCGGGCGGAGCGGCATTCCGCTGCGGGTGCGTCTGGTCGGCGCCAACCTGGCGATGGAACGCACCCAGGCGGAGCTGCGCGGCTGGCCAAACCCGATCCTGCCGTCGAAAGTCGAGACCGACGCCAGCTACCTCAGCGCCCTCGACCGGCTCTGACCCCGGAATCCATCAAGACCCTCCACGTCGGTTCGGCCAGCCACAACATCTACAGCCTCGCCACCGCCGTCGAACTGGCGAAGGCCCGCGGCATCACGTCGGGCTTCGACATCGAGATGCTGGCGGGCATGGCGGTGCCGTTGCAGCGGGTAATCCTCGACGAAAGTGGGTTCGCTGCGGCTCTACGTTCCCGTGGTGCCGCGCAGCGAGTTCGATTCCGCGATCACCTACCTGGTGCGACGCCTGGAGGAAAACGCCGCACCGGAGAGACTTCATGTCCGGGGCGGCCTCCTCGGCCACGACATCGCCTTCCTCGACAAGGAGGAGTCGCTACCGCGACGCCGTCGCGCTGATCGGTTTCACCCCCGAGCGCCTGGGCGGTCCAGGAACGCAGCGAACCGACGTCCGTGTTCACCAACACCTCCGACACCGACCCCGCGCTGCTCAGCAACCAGCGGTGGGCCGATTCCATCCGCGAGTCGCTGCCGGCCCCCGATCTCGGCGGCGACACCGTACCGCGGCACCCTGACATCCGCCAAAGCCCTCGACGAGGTGCTGACAACAGCCGTCGCCGCAGGGAAGCGCTGGGCCGCCACCCCTGGCTGCGGACGCGCCGCCGCGCTGCACCGGCCGGGTGTCGAACTGGGGCGATGCGCACCGAGCTGATCACGGTCGCCGCCGACGAGGTGGGCAAGCTCATCGACCAGGCGGACGTCGAGGCTCCTCGAGGCCTGCGACTCGCCCACTCACGCCTCCCCGAGGTGAGGCCGACGGCGCCACGCACCGTCCCCGCAGGTCACCGCGCGTCAGTCCGCCGTGGAACTCCTTCGATCGCGTGCTGGCGAAGTTGCCTGAGGCTGGCCGCGTCGGCGGTGCTGCTGAAGCCTCGCGTCCCCGTCGCGCGCGGCGCCGCTGGCCGAGGCGTGCTGGCGGGCGGGCCTGCCGCGCGACCCGCAGCAGTACGTCGCTCATGGGTGATCGCGGCGCTTCGGCGATGAAGCTGGTGCGTGACGAACGCGTCGAACCGCTGGTCGCTGACCGGGTCGGCGTGGAGTACCGCCGAGAGATGATGTTCCGTTCCTGGCGGGCCCAACCTGCCGTTGCTGGCCGAAACCCTCCGGCAAGAATCGCCCGGATCATCACCCCCGCCGGCTTGACCTGACCCGGCAGCCGCCGACCTGGTGGCGTCCGCTGGACACGCGCGGGCAGAAGCGTTCCGCCGCGTCGCTGCATCCTGACCGATCGGCGGGCTGCCGCGGCGTCTCCTGATCAGATCGTCGACGCCGCGTCGTCGTTGACGGTGAGCGTGGCCGGAGGATCCGGCTGCCCGATGGGTCCGCTCACGGAGGTGCCGGGCGAGAAACCGAGCGCGCGGCCTCACCGAACTGGAGCACGGACAGACGTGGTTGCTGAAACCGGCAACGCATTGATGACCGGCGTGGCGTGTCCGCATCCGAAACCGGAGTGCGACCGGGCAGCGCCTCCCACCAGGCGGGAGTACCGGGCCGGTGCCTCGGCTTCTTGATGGCGGCTCGCGACCCGGCGCAGGCCGTGGAGGGCAAACGGCACCGAGCACGGCCTGACAGCTGGTCTGCACCCTCGATGCCGAGGAGATCCAGTCTCTGGCCGGACCGCGTGAAGGCCGGCAACCTGTACGTGAACCGGCGGGATCACCGCCATCGCGTGGCGTCAGCCCCTTCTTCGGCGGGTGGAAGCGTTCCGCGGTCGGCACTGGGGCAAGGCCGAGGTCTGAATCACGTGGTGGGCAATGGTCTGGGAGCCGAAGCGATCTCGGTCGGTCCCGCCGGCGTCCTCACCGATCTGAAACTTCAGGCATCTTCCGGGCCGCCGCTCGGGTGCTCGACGAGCAAGCAGCTCGAACAGCCCAACGTCGCGGTCACCTCGGGATCAGGCGCGTTCAGCGGACCCTTGTTCGGGGTCTCGCACGACCCGTCGGCTGAAGGCAGAGATCAACGCGTTCCGGTACCGTCCCACACCGTGGTGACGGTCCGGGTGGCAGGTCGACGACCGGCTGCGTGTGCGCTGGCTAGGCTTTCCGGCGGCCCCTGGCTACCGGTTCCGCAGCGACTTTCCTCGTTCCGGCGATTTATTCGCCCGTCGGGGAGCGTCGTCGGAGCCGACCGGCCCGGCCTGACGGTCGAGGTGAAGAGCGACGACCGGTTCGACGGAACGTCCGCGCAAAAGTCGGGTGCGGCACCTGGGTGACCGACCCGCTGACCGCGGTGGGCGGCCCCACCGACGTCAGCGTTCACGCCGGCCCGGACCTCTCTACCCGGGTCGCCTCGGCGCTGCCGCTCTACGTGCACGAGCAGGCGGTAATCGGTGACCAACCATCGCTTCGGACACCCGACGCCACCGACCGACGACTCCGCATCTGACGATCCACACCGGTCGTCAGCGAACGGACCACGGGTCCCGCCGGTGCATTCCGCGGGAGACCCCTGTCATGTGAGCGCCCTTTTGCGAGCGGGCACGGGTGATAGTGACGACACCTCCCGGAGCAGCAACCGGAAAGGCAACAAGGATGCGCATGATTGTTCGACTCGATACCTCGATTCCTGATCTACTTTCTTCTCCTGGGGCTGTTCGCCGCCCTTTCTTTCCGCCCTGAGCCGCAGTCGGCATTACTCCGAGTTCGCGCTCTCAACGTCGTTCGCTGGGCAGCGTGATTCATTTTCCTGGCGGCGCACCGACCGCACGAGAGGACCACTATTACAGGAGAAAACCGCGGCCTGACGTGACAGCGAAAGCATCAATCGCCCATTGAACTCTGAAGCTGATCCGGGACGCGAGGAACGAACGGACCCGCACGAAGCCGCTCCCGACACCTGGACAGCAGCGCCCGGGCTACGCGCAGCGCCCGCCTCGGGCAGGACATAGAGTTGACGGCATGATCCTGATCGTCGTGAAATATCCCGTGAAACCCGAGAGCTGGCTGATGATTTCATCGAGGCGGAGCTGTTCACCTCTTCGCTACCCGCGCCGAGCCCGCAACAAGTGGTCTCGAGGGTCCCAGCGTGGAGGACCCTGAACGAGTTCGTTCTCGTCGCGAGCTCTTCAACGACGACGCTGCTCGGAAGCCCACGTCACCTCCGACCACTTCAAGGCCGGACTCGACACCATGCGCCCCTTCTGACCGCCAATTTCAAGATTCATCCTTTCGCGCACCATCGACGGTGATGACTGGGACGCCAGGGTGAGCTCCGAACCCGACTGGAGCCCACCGCAGTAAAACCCGCCCAGCCTACCACCGGAATAGATAGAAAACGCGGCGCGAGCACCCCAGCGAGCGGACTGCACCAAAGCGGGTCGACCACTAGTCAAAGCGTTAACCACCTTGAGCGGACTCGACTCCGCAGTTAGCGTGGCTCCACAAAGATTCCCCAGAATACTGCCGCCTTGCGGTGACTAAGGAGTGTATCCCATGAAGCAGGTCCGCATCTGCAGTGACACACACTGGGGGTTTTGTTGGATCCGGGGCCAGCATTCCTGCTCAGTCGATTCCAATGACTGATGGCTATGTGCAAACACCTGTCTCAACACGCGCATCTGAAGGCAAACCTCACCGCACAGGAAAAAGGCCTACCTGATCTCCGAACATCAGGATGTTGCAGCACAGCTTCCCGACCTCAGTGAGGCTCAGATGGAAAGTAAGTCATCTGGCAGAAATCGTCAACAGGCCCGAAATACACCACGGGCGAAGCTGAGGCAGCCCTCGAGCGCATGGTGCAAAAGTCGCCCAGCAGCGAACAAATCGCTCCCTTAGTTCACCATCTACGTTTTCAACCACACAGTGTCAGGTATGCGGCGCGACAACTCCGTGATCACGAAAACACGACAAGCCAAGATACTGGCTCGAAAGACATCCTCATCGACTCGTGGAGATTGTCGATAACTACGTCACCAGTGCGTCGACCACCAAAAGCACATCCCGAATTCAACTTCAGAGTTAAGCACTGCGTGCTCAAGTACGGCTGCTACGCACCATTACTACACGGAACAGTAGTGGTTTCGCAAACGGACAACAGCACAAATTTCGACGGCTTCGAACCGACACGACCCGAAAAGAAGACGGCAAGCAATGCATGTGATTATTCGAGCAAATTCTCTCAACTCTTGATCTGCCTTCTCCTTCCACCTCCTGCTTGCTTTCCTTCATGCCTCGGAGGGGTCAATATCGGAGTGGTGGAACCAACGCTCCTCTACGCCATGCAGTCATTGGATGCGTGATCTCACAGCTGGCGATACTCCAAGCGGAAGAAAAGAACGCCGCTCTCACGAGAGAAACCGATGCCTCGATGGCGACAGGCATCGGTTACATCACTATGCCCCACTCTCACCGAGCATGACCATCGGTTGCTCTCCGGAAAATCAGCGCCCCTAGTCAAAAGTCGGAGAACAACGATGTCGCCTCGAACAGCGCGTAGGGAGGAAGCGCCACAGTGCTCAAGCCGAAACCACCTGAAACCTGAACGACGAACCCCACCCCTAACTTCCCAGAGACCCGCAAGGTCGTTCGACATCGGCTCGCTGACGACAGCATGACTTGATTAACCCTAACTCACAGCAGGTTGATCCGCGACGCCAGGAACGAACGACCCGCACCGAAGCTGCTTCTTGACGCCCGGACAGCAGCCCGGCCATTACACGTGCCCCAGCCTCGCCCGCAGTGATACAGAGTTGACGGCATGATCCTGATCGTCGACTCCCGTGAAACCCGACGCTACTGATGATTTCATCGAGGCGGTGCGACCACCCTCCGCTACCTGCGCTGAGCCCGGCAACAAGTGGTTCGAGTGGTCCCGCAGTGTCGAGGGACCCGAACGAGCCTGTCATTCCTCGTCGAGGCCTTTCAACGACGACGCCGCCGAAGCCCACGTCACATCCGACCACACTTCAAGGCCGGACTCGACACCATGCGCCCCTTTCTGACCGCCACCCCCAAGATCATCTCGCGCACCGTCGACGGTGATGATCAGCGCCGCGGCATCTCCGAATCGCTTGAGCCCAGCACCGCAGTGAACCCGCCCGTGGCCTACCTTCACCGGAATGGATAGAAACGCGCGAGCACCCGCCGAGCGGGCTGAGCCGAAGCGGGTCGACCACAAACGCATGAAAGAAAACAGAAAAACCGACCGCGAGGGAATCACACCACCGGGAGCGCGAGGGATCGCCCCGCGGTGGTGGTTCCCGCAGCTTCGAGGCGACCCGCCCGGAAGCACGCGGTCCGGCTTTCCCGCACGTCTCACACAGAGGGCTCCGCTGAGTAACGGTCTTCGGCAGTCCGGCCTTGCGAGGGCCTCGAGGCCGCGTGCCTCGGCGCTTTTGGGTCTCCTTCGTCGGAGTGGCGGACGTCGTCGCTTCAACGGGCTTCCGCCCCACCCTGGACGTCCTCTTCTCACCGGAGTCGGCGGCCTTCGCTAGCCGACAGCGTTGACACCGCGGGCGCCTGCGCGTTTTTCGCTCCCTGCTCGTCCAGCTCCCCGTCGCTCACAGTCAGTCCCGCAGCCTGCGGGTCACCGTAGGCTGCGAAGTTCTGGGTGGCGTACCAGGCCTCCACTTCCCGCGCTGTAGGCGATGCGCCGATCAGGGAGTCCGCATTGGGAAGGTCGGCCGTTGTGTAGTGGCCCGACGAGTTCCGCCACAGCTCGAACAACAGCGTCGCAGACGTCACCGCCGTCGCTGCTACGCCACGCGACGTTCTCGGAGCCTCCCTTCCAGGCAGTGCGTAGTGATCGGTGAAATTCGGACGGTGCTCCATCGAGTTCCGGGAAGCCATCTGCTCGGACCAGTCCTGTGCGACCGCATTCAGCTCAGCGATCCGGGCCACAGGCTTCAGCTCAGCACCGGTTCGCAGTCTCGTTGGACTTTATTCAGATCGTCCTGGCGTACCCGCGCCCTTGCTGTTGACGTCCGCTGGAGAACGGCGGGCCGCGTTAGTGAGGTCGCCTCGGCGTGAGCAGCCAAGGGAGAAAACGAAATCACAGCGGCCAGCGCAGCGCCACCACAGAGACATTGCATCTGAGCCATCTTCGGTCTGGCCTTCATCAGCAGTCTCACTGGGGGCACACCTGTTCATCCAATCACTCTCCTGATCACAGGTTCCGATGCGTAACTTTCAGGGCAGGAACGAGCGCCAAACCCCTTTACATGGGCCTTGGACCCTCCAACGGGCACCTGAGAAGCCCCAAGACTCTCAGGATATGCGTGGATTTGACATCCGAGATGCCTACATCTGGCCGAAAGGCCGACAGGCGGACAGCATTTTCCAAAGGCGACTGAACCATGCGGTTTCCGCTGAGAAACCTCCATACGCGATTGCTGCGCGTCGCGCACCCAGGAATCACCCACGAGGTCCTGGGTTGCCGTCTCGACAACATCACGGAATGAAACGGACGAACGACCCGCAGACTCCTGCCTGGGAGAGGTCGCGGATCCTGGTGAAACCCGATCGACTCGTAGAACGCCCACCGTCCCGGCTCGGCGTCAGTAGCAGAGCATCGTGCTGGCGCACCCGACTGAAGGAGCCAAGGCCCGGTTGACGAGCGCCGTCGCACTCCGCGACGCCGGAAAGAGGGTGACGAGGAACGTCCTGCAGGTAGGCGATGCGGCCCGCCATGGAGACAATGCGCGCTAAGCCGATCAGCTCCCTCCCGGACCGCGCGGTCACCACGACGCCGAGTTTCTCCAGCCCGCGGATCAGCGCATCCAGATCGCCGGTGTAGGCGGCCCATCCCACGGAGTCGTAGAGCGTCCGCGCCTCGTCGCGGGATCGACCTGGTCGGCGTCGTAGCTCTCACCTGTCGCCGCACGTCAGCGCACCCATTCTTCCACAGCCACCACCGTCTGCACGATCTGTACCGTGCAGGGGCTGCACTTTGTGTATCACAGTGCGCAAGTTCCCACGATCTGTATCACAGGAACATATCAGTGGGCACCGCGACCAGCCGCTCAACCCCTTGTCAGTGGTATTTTCGTCGGTCTCTCTCCCGTCCCTCATACAGATGAGGGATCTGCCGTTCCAGTCGGCGCCACGCCCCAGCAGGAACTCCTCCATTCCCGCGGATCAGACCATCCTCGAACTCGAAGACGTCCAGTGAGCGCCTGCCATCCGTGTCCACGAGTAACGCGGCAATGCGTCTATGGTCTTCGGATTCAAGCCATCTGGTGCATCCTGAACCGAGGCCGACTGCGCATAGGGCAGCGATGATGGTCTCGCAGTAGCGCTTCACGCCCTTGGATGACGCGCCCTCAGGACCCATTCCGACCTGTGGGTGCAGTGAACCCTCGGTGCTGTCCCAGCGTCCCGCCGTGGTTCTCCGCATCGACATAGTCCGCCAGTTTCCTTCTGGAGATCACTCATCGCTCACCCTCTTTCGCCAGCCAACCATTCATTGCTTTCGGCGCATCGGCGACCACGTTTACGCAGCCGCTCGGCACGTTCCACGCTCGCCCAAAGAGCCGAAACAAAGACCGCACTTTTGTATCATAGAAGATGTTCCATCTGTATCATAGGATTTCATGCGAGTACCGTCCGCGAGTCCTCGACATGGTCCTGGACGATTTGATGTTCCGCTTCCCGCAATCGCCCTGGATGGCCCAAAGGGCGTCGGCAAAACTGCGACCGCTTTCTCCGCCGCGCCAGCCGTGCACCCTGGGCCCCGACCCGAATCGCAGCGGGCACACGCACCGAACCCTCCCGAGTGGCCGGGTCGGGCACCACCTTCACCGACGAAGGCATGCACGCGCCCACCGTCTGCGACGGTTCGCCGGGCAGTCGACGACGGCGCCCAGGCCGGCCTCTTTCCTCAGCCAGCAGGAAGGCCACCCCCAATCCCCGAGAGCCCCATCCACCCGGTGCGGGCTGGATCGTATCAAGCCGCATGGAGACCCATGGCCCTGTGTGAACGGTGTGGGCGCACATCCCACGGTCTCCTGAAACGCCTGGCTTGCGGGAGAAGCTATGGCACCGAGCGGGATACCCCGCCGACCCGAATCACTATGCCCACGAAATAGCCGCCCTACGCTTCCTGGAATCCATGGCCTCACTGAACGCTTTGCGCAGAATGCAGCTGGACGGCCACCTGCAGCGACTGGGCTTTCGAAAGAAATGAGGACGGAGGACGATCCGGTCCTGCGACGCCCCGGAAACCCTCATGTCCTGGTTGCGTTCCTATGCGTCAGCCGAACCACCACACGACCACGTATGAGAAAATCCGCAACACCGCGTGGCAATCGGCGATGGCTCCGAATCGGCCCACCCACGCTTCGTTTACCGCGACTGGCTCACGAGCATGTGGGCTGCCCTGGACCGTCCCATGGCAGCCACTGGGAATCAATCTCGGCGCTGGCTTCCTCCCGCGTCATCAGCTGGCGGATCCAGCATTGTCACAGCCGCCGAATGGTTCAGCGAGACCTGCAGGGGCGTGACGACGTGATCCTCCCCGGCTGCGCTCCTTTGTTCGCGTTTGTTCGAGGCTTGACGACACTGACCGTCTCGCGTGCGTGCACGTCTCAGATGCTGTGGGCCCTCACATCTGAGGACGGAAACGTGGTGATCACGAGATCGACCTGATCGTCGAGGGCCCCGAGAGGAGCTGCCAGCGACCGAGGTGAAACTCACCTTTCTGCGATAGGCGACTAGACGATGTTCGTCACCTTGAACCGGTTGCGCGGCAAGCTGGGCAGTCGGCTCACAGATACGCTCTGTCGCATGCACACAGGGCCCGCCGCGTATCGTCGCAGGGATGGATAGGTGTCGCCACTCGCCTTCTAGGGCCCCTGACACCTTGGCGCTCTTCGCCGGGCGGTCGCGGGCTCAGTAGCATCGGGCGGTCCCGGGCGACCGGCTGAACCGACCGGGCGACCGCCCCGATTCACGAGCGGTCGGATCGCTGCCGTCAGGATTCGACGAGACCTCGCCCCAGCAGGATCCCTGATACGTGGCGGAAGCTGCTGCGTACCAGGGAATTGGTGGCGGAGTTGTAGGCCAGGCCGATTCCTGCAAGGCATCTCAGATCCCGATTCACCATAGCTTTCGTAATGGCGCGGCGAGTGTAGCCACTGCCTCTGAAGATCATGCGCGCCGACGACCACGCGCGCCGGAGCATCACTTCGCTGCGCATGGCGCGACGTTCTCCGCAGAGCCGCCACTCGCTGCCGTGCAATGGCGCCACGATCTGGTCGGTGGGACATGAGGTTCCTCGCTGCCATCTGCTCGACCAGTCCTGGGCGACGCATCCAGCTGGACGTAACGGGTCACGTTTTGAGCCCATTGGCTGGCACGCAGCTCATACACCCTGGTCAGGATGGAGTCTGCGCATACGCAGCACTGCTTTTTGAGGACTGCCGCGCTTCAATGACCTGGGCAGGCACATCCGTTCCATTGACAGCACCGCAGCCGGGGCTGCGACAGGGCACGGCAGCCAGCAGGGCACTCTGCAAACAAACGCGTCAGGTTACGGAAACAGTCCTCTCGTGGCTAGGTGTGGACCGCCTCCACCACAACACAAACACTGGAGCCCCACAGAGCCGTGTGTGATGAGCTGCAGGCACCCGTCGACCGAACGACGACCAATCTATGGTTATGTGACTTGACCAGTTTCCGTTAACCCGAATCACAACCCGAGACCCTCAGATTGTGCGGCTTTCCGGTGCGAGTCGCGGCCATCGTCGGCCTCTTGACCACCGAAAAGAGGCTGCGATGAGCCCTGGTCATTCGCGACGACCACGCATCAGGGCGTGGCCCAACGATCGGCTGAGCTCGATCCGGACCGCCCCCGATGTCGCAGACGCTGACTCGACCTCGTCAGGAGACGACGAGACCAGAACCGCCCGGGTTCTTGTAGCTGGCGAAGTTCTGGGTGCCGTACCAGGACTTGGTGGACGCAGTTGTAGGCCAGGCCAATGCCCAGCGCGTTCGCGTCAGGGGCAGACCATGTTGGCGTAGTGGCCCGGCGACTTCTCGCCACTGCTCGAACAGCTGGGCGCCGATGTCACGCCCCTGGAGCCGCCTCGCATGGCGACGTTCTCCGAGGCCGTGCCCAATTTCCCTGCGGGTATTTCGGCTGGAGAACTCGTGGGCGATGCGACATCGAGTTCCTCGATGCCATCCGTCCGAGACCAGTCCTGGGCGATCGAGTCCAGCTGGACGTAGCGCGTCACGGGCCTCAGTCCGAGGCTGGCACAGCAGCTCATTGACCTCAGACCAGGATGGTGCGGGAGTAGCGGCACATGCTTGCACGACCACCGCGGGGGCACCCTGCACGGCGGCCTGAGGCGCATCCGATACGGCGGAGGCCTGACTTACCGGAGCCACGACGAGCGGCACGACGGCCAGCAGGGCACCCGCGAACAAACGCGTCATCTTCATGGAGCAGTCCTCTCTGTTGAGGGAATTTGGACTGCGGAACACTCCAGCACACGATCGCGAGAGCCTCGTCAGCGCTTTGGCACGACAGGCCCGGAGGTTGACACAAACACGCCATCGCGGGTCATTCACCGTTTGACTGGCCCTTTTGCCCGGTCGATGGACGCGTTTGAAAAGTCGTCACCCCATCTCGGCCCTCGGGCGTGTCAATAGAGACGACACTCACGCGGAATCTGTCGCAGCTCTAAAGCGATAAAAACCATTTATATTTCTGATGTCGCAGGCTCATCACCGGACGACGGAATCACGCGAATCGCCGCTGTTTCCGGCCCTCCGCACCGTCATCCACTGACCAACTTCTTGGACGAAAGTGAGCTGACTCTCCGCCAGGAAGGTGCGATTCTGGGGGCTGCGGCATTCTGATGTCGTCAGGCCCGTGGCGAAGAACTCACGTGCGCGAGATGGAGCGCCGTAACGTGGTGTTTCTCACGTCTCGAGAACACCGAGAGGCGTGATCCAGGAGGTGATCCGATGGCGGAGAAAAGGCGAGAACTGCAAGAGGCGGGATACGCAACTCTGGGGCAGGCTATGGCGGGGCAGTGATGATCTCTGCTGGTCATTGCACCTCTGGTCGTGTGTTGTGGCTGCTTGGCCTGATCATGCAGCCGGGAACCGGCGTCAGCGCCATTGTGATGCTGGGGCTGGTGACGACCGTGGCCAGTGAGGTCCTCGATGGCTCTGGGTGAGCGACCTGCGGTGGTGCGCGCCCGGCATTCGACTCCCGGCGGCTGGGGCCTATGCCATGTGGATTTTCGTGCGCCGCCGCTGGTGGGGCTCGCCGTCGGGTGGTGGGAATCGCCCCGCGTCGCGGTGCCGACGGCCCCTCGCCGCTCCTCATATCGTGTTCTGGGCCGCTGGTCTGTGCTCGCAGCCGTGGAAACGGGGCGACAGCCAGGCCGAGGTGCGCTATGGGAAGCCGCGAAAAGAGATGACCGCGGAAACGTTCAGGAGGGACAAGCTCAGCGACGGCTGGGTGATTCGCAGGGATCGACCAGGCCACGATGACTTCCTGGAGGATATACTGCCAGCGGAGCGCTCTGCGTCGGTTGCCGTCGTCGCTGGTCGGGGTTCCTGTTTCTCGTCGGCGCTGTACTCCTCAGCTGGCTTGCTGCACCTGATCCGGGTTCGCACCGCGATCCTGATCGGCTTGCGACTGACAACGACAAGCAGCGTGCTTGTCGCATTGGCGGAGCATCCGGCGGTGGTGCGGGCCCGGAAATCCGAGGCCCGGCGGCTGGGCCTCATGCCGTCTGGATTTTCGTTTTCCCTCCCATCGTTGGGGCGGCTATCGGTAGGGTGGCAGGAACCTGAACTGGCGCCGCCGTCGGGGCTGGCTGCCTCGTCGTGTTCTGCGGCGTCGGCGTCGCCGTCAAAACCGTGGCGAAGGGCTTTGCACAAGGCTCGATTATCAGGCCACTGGGAAGCGACCAGGAAATGGCTGCAGGAGGCCGAGGAGAACAGCTGATCCACGATCGGTTTCCGGCACCCACGGCCTCTGATGGCTTCTTGGCTCATCAGCGTGACACCCGGTCGGGGCGACGGTGCGGGCAACGACGCATGACAGTGCCCAGGAGCCTGGCAGTCCGGTATCCGTACACAGCTCCGCCAGTCATCAGTGCTCCCTTGATTTTCTTGATATCGGGAGGCAGCAGCCCCAGTCCCACTCCTGACCCACGTCCCGTCCTTTTCCACCACGCGGGATGTGCCGATATCACCAGACAGCAAACTACAGCACGTCGGCACCCTCCCGCCACACCACTACCCCCACCGGATGCGCGCGCTCAGGAGATAGCGCGCTGATCGCTCACTCCACACCACCTCGCCTCGCCGAATTTTGATCACCGGATCACACATTGCGCTTCCTGTCGATCTCTCCGAGAGAAACTCGAGGTGTACCGCCCCGACGATGATGCCCGCGTCTCCCGCCACGCAACACAGCCGGCTCCACAGCAAAACACCACAGCCCACACCCACCAGAGCACCAGCGCTCGCCACTCCGACGCGCGCTCACTACTAAGACCCACGTCCTCGCCTTCATCGCTGCGACCAGCCCTTCCCACTCACCACGACACCCTCGATCATCAACGATCACCGCGCTGCTCCCTTCTCACCCGTTCTGATACCCAGCATGTCCCAACGCCACAGTCCCGGCACAAGAGCCCCGTCACGATCCGTGAAGTAGCGGCTTCGGCACGGACAGCTTCTGCGCTGCGGCCCGGCGCCCCACCGCTCTCCCCTTCCGGTCACACGCTAGGCGGGTGGCGGGTCGTTGATGTAGGGCTCGCGGCCCCGCGATGGGATGGGTGGTGAGACATCCCTCAAGCAGGGGCCACGAGCTGGCGGTCAAGTCTACGTGTTCACGAAATGGTGGCGAGCGTAAGCACCAACTTGTCCGATCGTCACGTGATCGATCTGGCGCTCGGTCGGCAACGGATGATGGTAGGAGCGACGACCCCACGCCGGCCACCCTGACTGCAGGGTCGCCTTCACGCCCGCCACCCGCCCGGCCTCGGCAGCGGGTCAAGAACACCCACCGGACGCGGGCAACACAACGCGACCACCCACGACATCACGTCCAGCTACGAAGAGCAGCCTGAGGGTTCGCGGTGGTTCCAGACGACTGACGACATGCTGACGATCCAGGAGGTAGCTGCTGTTTCAATCCGGCTTTGGCGTCTGCGGTGGTTTCAGACCCTTCTCGAAGAGTTGCTCGAGAATGAGAGGTGTCATGTTTCAATCCGCTTTGAGGTTCGCGGTGGTTTCCAGACATGCGTATAGCGTTTACCGTAGCAATCAGATTCAGCCCAGTTTCAATCCGCTTTAAGGTTCGCGGTGGTTTCAGACCCTGTGGCAAATAATCCAAATCAACGGCGTGGAAGCCGTTTCAATCCGCTTTGAGGTTCGCGGTGGTTTCAGACGCAGGGTCGGTTAAAACCTTAAAAATCGTGTCTCTCAACGTTTCAATCCGCTTTAGGGTTCGCGGTGACTCCAGACTTCATCATGACGAGCGGTATCATGTTCACCGTTTGTTTCAATCCGCTTTAAGGTTCGCGGTGGTTTCAGACGTAAGCATTTTGTTACTAGGTTCATATACTGCTATCTGTTTCAATCCGCTTTGAGGTTCGCGGTGGTTCCAGACCTACCCCTTGGCACGCCGCCTTGACAAGCCTTGTTGTGCTGATTTTACACACCACCCCTCCTCACCCCCTCCAACAAGCGGACAGGATCTGTCCCTCAATGGGGTAAAACCCCAGTCACGTGTCATACACACCTGAGGGCTGTTTTGTCGTTCTCAGCACCCGACTGAGGGTGTCTCCAAGCATGCCCGCAGCCGTAGGGAGCCGCGTCTTCGTGGACTCCCTACCTCGGTGAGTCGGGGTCTGCATCGTTCTGGGGTCGGGCTCTGCCGGTCGGCTGCCGGAGTGGTTTCGACACAGCCGTTCGTTAGCGCCTCACGACCCGGCCTCAACTTTGAGAAAACTCGTCATGTACGGGGCACGGGTCCGCTTCTCAAAGGAGATGAGCGGATGACGGGCAGCTCCCTTCGTCGCAGCCCGGCTCAACCAACTTTTATGAACCCCTTGTCGCGGCCTGGCTCAACCGGTTTAGGAGCTTTTCTCTGTATGAATGTCACCGTGTTTCTTCCTAGGACCTCCACTGATTGCGTACTTGGTTTCTGGGCCAGTGTTCTTTTCTCCTGCGAAGTTGATTTTAGGCGTTCGTGGTCGGCTTTCCAGGTGATCACCCGCAGGCTACCGTGGGCACCTCCTTTCTCTCTCCCGCCGCTCGCCTTTCCTTGCAGCCATCCCGCCATCACCCCTGCCTCGCGTCGATTCGACCGCGCAGCAGCACCGCCGTTGCTGCGCTCCAGCAGATGTGGCTGTATGGGGCGCCTTGTCGGCAGGCCGATGTGGAAAGCCGCCCAGTCGGCCCAGGCGCAGGTGAGTTCGCCCGCTTCTTTCCACAGCTGGGACCATTCCACCTCGCCTCCCGTCCGGAAAGCGCGGCCTCGGGTGGTTCTGCCTGCGCGCCGCATGCGCCTCCCTTCCTCCCTCCCTCCTTCTGCGAGCGGTGGGTTCTTTCCAGCTCGATGTCTCAGCTTCGGTGATGCCCTCGGACGTCCTTCTTCAGGTTTGTCGCGGTCATCTTGGAAACGCTGGAATTCTTCGCCGAGCCCTCAGCTTCTCGAACCGCACCGAGCCGAGCTGTCGAGGTCCGGCCCTGATCTCCGGGGTACCGCTGCAGGTCCCGCAGCGCCAGCAGCAGGGCCTTCAGCACCCAGGCGTGGTGCTCGGACGCCGCTCAGCTGCTCCGACCACCAGCCGCCGCGCCTGGAGGTCAGCGTCCTTTCGGGAAGAGTTTCTTCTCCGCCACCCTCCGGTGACAAACGGTCGGATGGCGTGCGGGTCTGTCCGCCGGGTGGTCGCTCCAGGTGGGGTGAAGTGGAAACCCACCCGCCCACCTCGGCTCTCCGGACCCGAAGACGCAGACGGCGCACTTTCCCGCAGCCGCGCCACTGCCGGTCCTCCGCGCCAGCAGACGTCCAGGCCGAGGCTGCGTCCGATGGTACTCCACCCCTTCCCCGGAGGACTTTCTCCATCGGGGTGCCGTGGAACCAGTGGTCCTCTCAACCGGCCTGATCCTTGAGGTTTTGGGGTGGGGAAGGCTCAGTCCGTCGATGTGATCGTCGCCCAGGAGGGTGGGTGCAGATTCCTCGGCGGTCACCGCGTCGGTCGCGCTGCCATGCAGCAGGGGCGTCGAGGGCGTCTCGGTCCGGCGTCCCGCAGCGAGACTCGGGCCAGCAGGTCGGCGGGGTGCGACAGATCCAAGGTGTGGTACGAGATGGCTGTCACCTGGCGAGCCTGAGGCCCGTGCGCGATCCCGCCCCCGATGGCAGACCTGCCACCAAGTCCGGAGGCGGCAGCCGCCAGCCTCGGCGGCGCCCTCGTGCCGCAGGCAGAGCTGATGGTTTCGGTGTCGTAGACCTTTGCTCGACGTCGCGACCTGGTGGTTGCGGGCCGCACGACGGTTCCGTGGGTCGACGGCGGTGGCGGAAGCGGCGTCTCGATCTCGAAGCCGTCCGGTCATCGCCTCCGGTGAGCCGGGGTGCCGAGGAACCACAGCGCAGAGGCCCGGAAGTCTGGCTTTCCGTCCTTCGCGTTTTCTCCCTGACCCATGAGGAGTTCCCGGGCTCGCTCGTCGATGCCGGGCCCGGAAGGAACCGCCGGCCAGGCTCGGATGCGGCGGCAGCGCTCGGCCTTCCTGGCGTTGTCGCGCAGCGTTTCGAGCGCGGCCTCGCTCGACCGACCGCCCGACGCGCCATACTGTCCCAACGCGGATCGCTCACCGGAATGTAGGTGGTGAGAATCATGTCAGTTCCGTCCTCCTCGTAGCCTCGATGCCCACGGGTTGCGCTGCGCCCGTGGGTGCGTCGCGGATCACTGCCAGCCGCCGCCCGCCGACTCCGTCAGGTCTGCAGCTCAGGCGCGCCTGCCCTCCAGGGTCTTGGTGTCGTCGCCCTCGCAGTTCCTGCAGCCAGCCCGCCACCGCCTTTGCGGTCCTCCAGCGGCCAGCCGAGCATGGCGTCGAGATCCGGGGTCGCGACTCTTCGGCGGGTTCCTCGCCGGCTTTCCTTCGCCGCGTGGCCAGGTGTCGTCACCCGTCTCGAGCTTTCATCCGAAATCCTCGGCCCTGCGGGTCCTGGAGAGCCGCGTTCCAAGCAGTTTCAGCACTGTCCTGCCCGGGTTCCCGCAGTTTCATCGGACGGCCCTGCGTGCGGCGGCGATGTCCCGCCTTCGCTGCGACGCCAGATGCCAGCTGCTGACCCCTCGCCTGCGACGCCGCCGCCCCAGGCATCCACGACCTCAAAGCCCCCGAAGGTTTTCATTCCTTCCATTCGAGGCGGGTGCGCCCGCCTCATTCAGGCGGATCGTCGGCGACAGGGTGCGCAGCACTACATCTGGATGCGGCAGCTCGGGCGGCGGATGCCGCCTCGATCCGGATCCGGGGCGCGCCCGTGACGCTCGACGACGACGCTGGCGTGTGATCTCCAGCTCCACCCAACCTCCCCACACCAGGTTCCGTCGCCGCCGGATCAGGCTCAGGTAGGTCCGCCGGCGACGGTGGGCCTCAGGAGAACAACAGGTTCCCACCGAGAGCGAGCGTTTCTCGGTCGATGGCGGTGTGTGGTCACCGTTCACCGGCGCGTTCTTTGCCGCCCCAGATCACATCGCTGAGGTGCTCTACGCATCCCCGCATCCCTCGAAGGCGCAGTCGACGATCTGCCGTCGTCGGGCGTGCCTCTGCGGCGCAGCACGACCGGCTGGCGACGTCCCCGCTCACGGAGACAAAGCAGGCCCGAACCGCAACCGAATGGTCGAAGGTTTCCTGGAAGACGGAATCCGGGTCGCCGTGCGATCCGCCAGGCGGTGGCGTGCCCCGCGCAGCGTGGAGCCGTGGAATGTATCCGAGGCTTTGGGTGTGAAGGCCGGCTGCCCTGGTGCCGGGCACGACGACCGCCTGTTCGCTTGTCACAGCGTTACCCGCCACCAGCTCATGACGACGCGCCGACCTGCTCCGGGTCTCCGGCCCGCCCGTTCCTGACCCGCCTCGATCCTGGTGACCATTGCCCTCGATGTCGTCGGTCGTGTCGGTGGTATGTGCTCACCCATCCCAGGCCGCGACGCCGGTCAGCACCGATCCCGTCGACCAGTCGCGCGCGACGTGCAGCAGCGCGACGGGGTCTCCAGCCTCCGCAGCTGGCAGGAGATCGTCGCGGTGGCCCGGTCCGCGCGCAGCTCCTCCGCGAAAAGCAACGCCCCGTCCTGGGCGCGACGCCGCTCGTCGATGGCCACCCGGGAGCGACACCCGGATCCGGTTCCCCGAAGCTCATCCAGTGGTCGAGTTTCCGTCCGGAGAAGTTCCGACGAGCTGTTTGCCGCCGCAAGTGTTTCCCGAAGAAGACGGCATCCACCAGGTGATGGTCGACGTATGTCGTGCTCGTCGTTTTCCCGGCAGGGACGATGCGGGCGGCGTCCCGCAGGACGCCTTTCAGTGACGTGGCTGGCAGCGGATTCCTCTTCGTCGATCACGTCGTCGACCTCCCCTGCCCGTATCCCCGGGAGGCGTGGATGCGGTGCGAAACGGACGTCCAGCCCGATCGTGGTCTTGGTCGCCGTCGTGCGTACCACCTTCGTGATGTTCAGTACCGCTCAAGAGTTCCCGCGCCCCGGTTCGTGGCTCAAGCCCCAGTTCCTTCCGAACGCCGCGTCCAGGAGATCCGCGGCCCGGACAGCCTGCTGGCCCGGTGTCTCGTAGCAGGGTGCGGTCCTTCTCGTCCCGGATCCGTAGTTCCTGGCGCAGGGTGGCGCGCCGCGTTGCCGCGTTCGTCGTCGCCGAGTCGACGCGCCAGGTCTCGCAGTTCCTCAATCCGTCAGTCGTCGCGGGTGCGGGACCGTCTCGGACGGGTGTGGGGCCCTCGTTGGTGACATCCAGCCACGCTGAAGCACCTGGTCGTTACCCCTCACCGCCTCCTTGGCGGTGCGCAAGCAAGCGGTGGCCAGCTCCACCTGGTCGCCGATGTAGGCGAGTTTGCAGATCACCATGCCCGCGGAGAAGCTGACCCTTCCTCGCCCCCAGCTCCGAGCGCACGCGCGCGCCCGCTTCCTGTTCCAGGTGTCAGGAATGCGATGAGGAAGGGCGCGCCTCGTGGCAAGGCACGGTCACCAGCACGTCGTCGCCGCCGAGGATGCGGGACGGCGGGCATGGGGTTCGCTCGCGGCGACCCGGTCGTCCGTGATCTCCTCGATGGCTTTGCGCAGCGCCAGTTTCGTGGCGTCCTGACGGCCTTGGACACCCCTCCGCAACTCCGCAGACCATCCTCCGAATCCGCAGCAGCCGCCTCAGCTCCCTGAAACAGCTTCCCGCTCGCCGTTGTCGGCGAAGATGGTGGCGACGTGGTTGCCGGTGGTGCGCACCCCTCGGAGCCGAGATCACCGAGCTGCGCCAACCCTTGAAAATGCTCCACCTGTGTGAGATGTCCGAATTTCTCCTGCTGGAGCTCATGAGCATGACCTGCTCCACCATGAATCCCTCGTGGACCCCACCCAACAGAGACCAGTTCAGAAGCCTGTTGCGGCCCCTTCCGCGGAGCACGGAGTGCAGGCAAGCCGCACAGCCGCGTCGTCTCCTCACCCACCGAGGTTTCCTCCGAGGCCATGCCCGAGGAGCATTCGTCTGTCGGATGGGGCCAGGGGAAACCTGATCATCGACGGCGGATACCGCCCGGCTTCGGCAGGAATGTCCCCGTCCTCGGCGCGGATGACGTCGCCGTACCCGCAGCCTCCCGGAAGGTGGTGGACGTGCGCGGCGGCAGGTGCAGTTTGATGTTGAGCGCGAGGGCCTGGCGGTACGAGGACCCGCCGATCCTCGCCCCGATGTTCAGTAGCACCGAGTCGACGTCAACGGCGTCGCTCGACCGTCGCCCTGGGGAACCCTGCAGGATCTCCCCGCGGTCTCGAAGCTGCGTTCCTCGATGCGGTCGGCGGCCCGCTGGTGTCGGTGAGGTAGGCCAGAGTCGGAGGCGCCGCGGCGTCCCCACAGGCGACGGGACCAAGAGATACTCTGATTTGATTGACCCTGATGGATGCGTGAAACACGTCATCTCCGGTCCTTTCAGTTCTCGTTGCTCGCGTACTCGATCGGGTCGTCGATCCTCGAAGGGTGCGCATCCGGTTTTTGTTTTTACTCCCGAGAATTTGGCGTAGTACTCGAAACCTTTGTCGAACTCCTTCTGTTCCCGCGTCGCTGCCCCGCCGTGTGAAGTTGCCTCACGGTCGGGTACCAGATGCGATCAGCGGGGACGCTGCTGGTGCCGAGCGCCCTGACGAGTCCGGCGATCCACGGCGCCTCCGGGTCGATGACCTGCATGGCGGCGCTGCACGGATCCACCTCCACCGTCCCCGCACCTGCCCGGTACCTGCCCGCAGCGTCCTGGATGCAGGTCTCGGTGATGCGACCGACGGCGGTGCCGAACTCCAGGCTCTTGCCGTCACCGAGGTGGATGGCAAGGTCACCGTTGACGGTGATACCGGCACGTTCTGCGAGTTCCTGGGGTTCCAGCGAAAGGAGCATGAGGAACCCGAGCTGGCGGGCGTCGATGTTCTCGAGTGAATCCGTCCTTCAGGACGGGGGTTCCCTCGATCCAGCGCCTGGTCTCCTGGCAGTCGGGGCGCTTCCTTCGGGTAGTGAGCGCGACGCACCTCGGGCGCGCGCGGTCGTCCTCGGGTTCCTGGCCGTGCCAGTAGAACTTGCGACCAGCGATCTCCGCATCCCGAGCTGTCCAATCGACCGCCCCCACCGCGACGCCGGCTTCCTGAGTCTCGGCCACACCCGCCTCGGTTCTCACCTCCGCTGTGAGGTGTTCCAGGTAGAACGGCGCTCGGACGCGGGGAGCGGGTCGGCGGGGAAGCACCATGCGCAGCGGCACCGCGCGTCGGCTCTCGGAAGCGCCCCTGAACCGCAGATGGGAAGCGTAAGCGTTGCGTTCGCCTGGTCGCGTCGCTGGCCCCGGCGCGGCCCTCGACGAAACCGGAAGGTCGCGCAGGCCGGGCACAGCTCATCCGGATCTCGGCACGGCAGCAGGACTCGTCGGGAGCTGATCGCGATCGGGCTCCCTTCCCGAACTCTCGCCAGCTCGACGACATCGTGAGCCCGGTGACCACGCGCTCGCCGCCCTCGCCCGGTGGTGATCCACACCGAACTCGCCTGGGGCCAGGGCGCCGTCGCTCTTGCGTCGCTTCCCGACGGCGGCTCTTCCCGTCCTTGTCTTTCTGTGCTTGACCAGCACTTCCGGCCACTCCCGCGCATCCCATGCGGGCGCCTTCGGGGCGAGCCCTCCGGCGGTCACGTCCGCCGAGTACCCTGCACAGCTCCCGGTAGCCCTCCCAGGTCCTCTCGCCCAGCCGGATCGGGGTGGTTTCGAGTTTCCCCACGGCCACGTGGATGCGATCGGCGGGGTGGTTTCCTCGCGCCGGCATCGGCGACGTGCACCACCCAGCCGCCGCCCTTCGTGAGCGTGGATTCCCCTCCGTGTGAGCTGTTCGCGTTTCACGGGTTTGCCCTTGTTGCCGCCGAAACTCTGCTCGTAGATGGCCTTCCTTTCGTCGAGGGAAATCCGCACCCCGGAGCGCAGCCCTGCCGCCGCCGAACAGGCGCCACAGCGCCTCGGCCCGGATCCACACCACCCGACTGGTGGGCAGCACCGAGATCACTTTCCCCGTCGGAATCGACCCCGTCCACCACGGCCAGCTTTGCTTGTCGGAGCGCATTCCAGTGATCGCCCGGTGAGCGGGCCGGTAGTCGGGGTCGAGGATGGACAGGCAACCGCTGCTGATCACCTCGAACAGCGACCGGACGGCGCCCCGCACAGAGGATCCCGGCACCGTGACACATTCCTCGATCCGGGTGCCGGTGGCGGTTGTCTCTCGGCGGTCTTTCCCAGTCCACCGGCATCGCGAGCGGAACGGAAGGCGAACACCACGTCGAGATACCCGGTCAGCCTGCCCTCGACGGCTTTCGCATGGCCGTGGGGTCAGGGTCCCGCTCACCGTGTCGGGCAGCGGAACGAAGGTGTAAGGATTGATGAAGGCGTTTCCCGTCATCGTGGAGTTTCCTAGCCTCCCGCGGGCTTTTTCAGTCCCTCCTGCTCGCGCAGCTCTGCGTTCTACTCTCCTGAGGGTCGTCTCCGATCCAGGCGCGCACACCTTCGCCAGCCCAGCACAACCGTTCTGGGTCGATTCCCAGGACATCGAATTCGCGATTCAACACCCTGTCGCGGAGGCTTTGCGTCCACTCCTTCCCCTTGGGTATCTCCAGTTCGCGTTCCCGGATCCGGCGTTTCTTGTTGGGTTTCGCGATGTCCACGGAGATCCGTTCACCGAGCTGACACATCTCGGCGGGTCGCTTTTGTCGATATCGACCAGGCGGTAATACCCCGGACTTTCCGGGTTCGTAATCGACACAGGCATCGGGTTCGAACGTAAAAATCATTCTGCCTCGTCAGAACCGGTTTTCCATCCCACGTGAGTTCCGAGTCGACCAGCGGCCACACCCGGACGTGGTCCTCGTCGATCTCCTCGACATAGGCGTAGTCATTCACTGCCAACCTCTGTCCCGCGACCCGCCTGGCCGCTCATCGTCGAACCCCACTCCCCGTCTCCACGCACCGTGGGACGGAGTTCTTCGGCTCCACCACTTCCTGACGGACGAGACGGGCCGCGCTGGGGGTGGCGTTTGTTTCCCATGACGATCGCGCGCATCGGGATCCGCCCGCGATCTCCACCACACCAGTCCCCAGGCCGTTTCGCCCCGACACCGATCAGCTCCCCCACCCGAGGAGCCGATCGATCTGGCTCGACGTGGCCGCGTCGCCGGTGCAAAGCCAGTCGACCTCCCTGATCGCGACACGGACGTCACGAAGGCTGGCCCGCCGGGAATCTCTCGCTCCATCGCATGGACTGAAGCTCCACCTGCGTGGGAAACACCGACGCGATCACCTCCCGCGGCAGCCGCCGCCGCGGCCCCGCCCGCAGATCAGCGCAAGTCGCCGCTGAATGCTGCCCAGCAGCAGATACGGATCGGGCCAGGGCATGAAAACGTCGCCGCGTTTGAAGTGACACCTCGGGGAATCGCAGCCGCCACCCCTTCGACGGCCTGCCCGTGATCTCGGCGAGGTACCACCGAGGCCACCTCCTGGACCCCCTTCGACCCGCAGCGTCACCATGCCGAGCCGTTCCCGATTCCCGAACGCGACGCGGTCGACCAGCAGCGGGGCCAGGAAGTCGGCGAACAGCCGCAGCTCCACGAGCACGGCGAACTCGCTGACCTGCCGCCACCGCACCGCGTACCGGTGTTCTCGGAATGCGACTCCCACCGTCGCTGCCCGACGACCGGTGCAGCCACGACGAGACTATCGCGTGGATTCCCTGAGGGCGTGGGGGTCGGTGATGGTCCCGTCTCCATCCGCAGTAGAACCTGCCAGGGTCCTGACCCGCACCGCGGGAAGGGGTCTCGACGACTCCACGTTCAGTCCTGTGGATGGGGTCAAGGAATCTCGAGGTAGGCCGCACCTTGTTCGAGACCGCCTCGAAACATCCGGAGTCTGCGACATCCGATGATGCTGCCGCCCTGGTCGCGGACCTCGCCGTGCGGGAAGAAGAAATCGGGTCGCGGGGCCGTCTCGGCGCTGATCCGCGGCACGATGTATCCGACCCGGGACATCGGATCCGGCTTCGGGGCGATGTCTCCCGGCGGATCCTCGTCACTGGGATCTCGCGTCCCTCGCACCCGGAGCGACGGCAGTTTCTTCGGACTGCTCCTGGCGTCGCACCCACTGGTCGGGCCCTCGGGGGCCGCCCACGTGAACGGTTCCCCCGCCTCCGGGATAGTAGGTGACGTTAGTGCGGAGAGGTTGATGTGAGTTTCTCACCTCGTCCACCTGGGGCACGCCCTGGGGAAGACTCCCGTGATGAACTGTTCCCGGATCCGGTGCGCAACACCCGGATGTGTTCGCGAACACCCATGCCGGTGTTGCCGAGTTCGTAGAAATTGATCGTCAGGGTGTTGCACCAGGGCCGTCAGGCCGCCATGGCCACGGGTCCCGCTGACCGCGAGATGCAGCGTGGCGAGATCCGCGAGGCTCCGCAGGATTCCGCCCGCGCGCCTGGCCAGCTCGTTCCCTCCGTGTGGTCCACATTTTTCTTGGACACCGTCGGCGGAAGGGTGTGGAGGTTGATGACCAGCACCGGCGCGTCATCCAGTTTCTGGCCAGGGCGAGCAGGGCGAGGGACGCAGGCCGTCGGCGGCCAGCAGCACGACGACATTCTTTGCGGGCGCATTCCCCAGAGGGCCGTCGCAGCTCGGCGCTGGAGGGCATCTCGTCGGGGGACGAACCCGAGGGGGCGGCTGGTCCCGTCGGGTTCAGGGTTTCCAGGCAGACGCTGGTGGCTGCGTCCGCTGGGCTCGTCCGTGGAGGCCCACTCCTTGCACGTCGTGTGTCGCGCCAGGCGAAGCGTTCGATCTCACGGGCAGCGCGGCAGCGCCACACCGAGCGCGCCAGGCTCGGGTGGCAGCCTCCCGGAAGAGGACACGCCTGATCCGGGCCGCGTGGAGTGCGTCGATGAGAACCGGCAGCGTCTGCTGCAGGCAGCGGTAGTCGAATTCTCCGGGATCTGCGTGGCGGAATCCCTGCCGGAGCCGGATGTGGAGATCGGCTTCCGGACGCTGTGGCCGTCCGCGGGCATGTGGTTGGGTTCGGGCGGTTTGAGACCGATCTCGATCTCCCTGTCGCCGAGCTCCGGACGGCGCGCTCCTGAGACGATTGTGCAGCAGGTCACGAAGGACCAGGTTCAGTTCGCTGACCGGTTGCCGCCCTCGTCGTCGAGCGCAGCAGCCGCCGCTGAGATGGTCTCTGACGTTCCGCCTCCGGTATTTCGCCCCCAGCTGTGTGCCGGGAGCGTCGATGTCGCATCTCGTCCGGGGAAACCGGGTTTCCGGAAGGTATTGACGATGTGCAGCTGAAACCCTCCGGATCTTTCTTCTGGGCCTCGACCAGCAGCGGCACCTCGATCGCGGGCACGAAACAGCTCTCGGAGATCCCCTCGGAGAGCAGCAGAATCCCGCCGCTCAGCCCCTCCTCGATAGGCCTGGGTGACGTTGCGTTCGACCGTTCCGGTCTCGAGGTCACGGATGTCACGCCACGGGCACGATCCCCTGCACGCAGATAGGTTTCGATGAACTCGGCATCAACGGCCCCACTGCCCTGGTGGTAGGAAATGCAAAACGGGGCTGGTGCCCGCACCGGGGGTTGTGATGACGTCATTGCAGTTCTCCTTTCGTGGCCTCACTCATCACTGACGGACGAGACAGCCGTTGCCTCGCCACTGGTGGTGAGATTCCTTCCCGTCTGGGGAGCGCACCGACGCCTGGGCGACATCACCACGCCCCCGGATCCGTATGTGTTGTGAGGATGGTCCCCTCAGATTTACGGAAGGAGACACACCATGCTGTGGCGTTGGTGATATGGCGAGCAGCCGAGGCTGCGAACCGCAATCTCATCGTTCGTGGGGCGAACCCTCAGGGGTTCGCCCCACGACCATGTTCCCGCGTCGCTGGATCCGAAAGTCGGGTGACGGGAGAAGCCCCGTCCTCAGGATTCAGGAGGTGAAAGCTCATGTTGTGGAGCTGGTAATGCGCCGGACGGCCCGGGCCGTGGCATCATCAAACTCGCGGGTGCGATGCGCACCCCGCCTTCACGTTCACGACTTCGGGTGGAGCAGCCACCGTTCGGCGACGGTGAGGCCCACCCAGTTCTTCCACCGTCCGACCCCACCGTGCGCAGCAGACCACGACAGGCTCGGCGTCGCGTTTCCGCCCGGCCACCTCCCAGCACGCGATCGCCTCCGTCAGGCCGCGACCGCGCCGGCACGCAGATCCAGGTCGTCGGCAGCGGTCAGAGCCCCAGCGCGCTCACCCCCGCACCGACCAGCGGCGCGCTACCGCCGCCGGTTCCGGAAGGTCCAGCAGGGTCGTGTCGTGACGCACCCGAAGCGACATCCGGCGTCCGCGTCGCGGTCCCGGTGCAACCTGGCCGTTTGCGCCGCCGTCCCGGTCACCGACCCACCCCAGCTGCGGGGCCTGTGGGTCGTAGTCGAGCTGGCCGCTCAGCACCGGTTCGGAGGTCTCCGGACAGCAAGTCGAAACCGAGCCGGTCGCCCTCACCCGGTTCCCTTCCCCAGGGCAACCCACCGAACCAGCGCACCTCCTGCGGCCCGTCGACCGCGACGGCGCAGTAGCCGCACCGTCGACGTCGAGGTCCAGCGCCCATCGAGCGTTGTTCTCGTCCGTTCCCACCCAGCCGCGCGGCACCTGCTCCCCAGTCGACGGTCACGGACTCGACGAGCGCGCCCCATTCCTCCGCGCCCGCCGCCAGGGCAAATTCGGGCCTGAAACGGTCGATGAGGTCAGCGTCCAGCCGCCCGGATGGCACGGCTTTCTTCCTCGACGGGCCAGGTGGCCAGCAGTTGGCGCGCCCAGTCGCCCGAGTCCCCGGTCAGCGGGGGACTGGTTCGCGACCCTGCTCCAGCGCGTCCCCGAGCAGCCCGACCAGGGCGTGAAGTTGTCCTCGTCATGGTGACTGTGGACGCACCTGCACAGCTCCACCAGCTCGGGCAACGGGTCGGGTTCGTCCGCGAGATGCCCAGCAAGCGAGGCCACCAGCGTCAGTTCCTCCAGCCGCAACAGCCGCCAGTCGAGCGGGCAGCGGCGACCATTCCTGCAGCCACCGCACCACCCGAGCCGCACCACCGCCTCGGACATGTCCTCGTCGTCGGGCGCGAGAGGGCAGTCTTTTCCGACCCGCCCCGGCCCGTCCCACCCGGCTGCCTGCGACGCGAGCCCGGCCACCGCATGTCCGTAGAGGTCGGCCAGCTCCTCACGGGACACCTCGACGTCGGCCACCAGGCAGCAGGGCGCCTCCTCGGGTTCGGCGAGGTTCACCGCGACGACGACGGTTTCCAGGGGCAGCGTGACGTTTCCCCGCCGGCGCTGGTCCTCCTGCTCCCTATCTGCACCGGGCCACCACCGAGCGCCCTCGATGACGATCTGTTTGTCGGTTCCACTCATTGTTTCCCAGTCCTGGTCCATGTGATGGCACACCTCGTCGATGCTCGAAGCCCCAGCTCGGCAGCGGCGCGCTCATACTCAGCGGTCGCGTCCTCGTCGCCCCGGACAACCGCCCGGGCGCGTTCCTCATCGGCGCGCAGCCATTCGAGGGCGCGTCCCGAACATCACCAGCCGGTCGGGTTCCACCGTCCCGCCCTGCTCCTCCGGCGGAGTTTCGTCCTGGTGGACGCCCGTCAACCGACGAGAATCCCTACGTTGTTTCTGGCCACTCGGGATGCCCCCGTAGATGGCCCACCTGACGATTTTCGACGCCTTCGCCTCGGTGACGGGCCTGCCGGCCATGTCCAGCCGGAAACACTCGTGCCAGGCGCGGCGCATGGCATCCTGGTGGGCTTCTTCCATCTTTTCGGCCCATTTCAGGTGCTGCCCTGAAGGGTCCGACCTGCGAAGGTGGCGATCATCGCCTGGGCCAGCGCCGCAAGTCCGGCATGGATCCCCTCCCATTCCAGGGTGGGATCGCCCTGCGGATCGGCCTCCTCCCCGAGCGGCAGAAGATCGTCGTCCCAGGCGCGTTTCCCGGGTGTGGTGCCCGGGGCTTCCATCCGGGACACGACGGCCCATTCACCAATCCGGCGTACAGGCTTCTCAGCGCAATCCTGGCCGATTCGTCGATCAGCCCAAGCCTGGCGCAGGCCCGGGAAACTTCGCGTCGCGCAATCTCATCGACACTCCCCTTCACATACGATTCTCGCGCCGCGAGCGAAAAGCCGAGAAAAACCGAGCGTTGCAGACCGAGGAAGACGTTCTCCCTCTCCTCGACCACCAACGGCGGGCGTTCATTCTCACCCAGCCCGTAGCGCCCGTAGGGTTCGGCGGCCAGGCTGGCGCGCCCCTCGTCCTCCCAGAGCAGATCGTAGAGTCCCTGGTATCCGGCAAACTCGCGCCTGCCCATCCGCCTGCCCAACGGGACGCTGTTGCGCAGGAAGGCCTCCCACACCGACTCGACCTCCATGTCGGTGAGCACCACGTCCTGTCTCCACGTCGATCCGATGGCGACGGCAAGCGCCTCGGCGATCCGGCTGACGGTCACATCCAGCTTCTGCTGGCGCGCCAGGGCCATGGCGTCATCGACACCGCTCCGCAGCAGGGCCAGCAGTTTCTCCACGACCTCACGTCGCGCCTTGAGCCATGACAACAGCTCCCGGCCACGTTCGTCGTCGATTCTCCCCGCCCGCGCACCAACCCACGCGGGTTCAGTGGCGATGCGGGGTGTAACAGGCGTTTGACAACGAGGTTCACGGTCACGCCACACCCCTTGGGGGCGTACCGTGGCCATGTCGGCAGCCGCTCCAACCACTGCCCGCACCACTGCGCAAAGGACTTGGACATCAGTCTCCTTCCGTCACCATCCTTTGACGGACATTACCCCGGAGACGGTCGGGACAACGGATTCTTCTCCACGCGTTCAGAAGTCTGATGACCAAAGCTAATATCTCGCCATGGACAGCTCAGAAAAAGGATGCTGCCTCCACGAAACATCCGGGGGCCTTAGCCAGCGAACTGTTCAATGCCGTCAAGAAACTACGCTCCGACGGGATCCAGAACCCCGATCTCCAGATACCTGAACCCTTGCTGACGACGCTGGGACTCACCCCGGACTCCCCTTCGCCAGGCACCTGGTCTCCAAGGCACTGTTGTCGTGCGCCGCACACCTGGAGGAGAACACCCGAAGCGCGTTCCTGTTCGCCGCCGGGTTCTGCAGAAACATCACCGGCTCCCCCGGGGAGCGGGTGAATCACTCCGCCACCGCTTTGAACATAGGGGCGCCGCACCCTGTACCGCCACATCGAGAAAAGCCGCCCACGAGATCACCCACCTGTTGCTCGCCGGCGACCACGCCCCCGCGCTGGAGAACATCGACTTCATCACGACGAGCACCCACTGCCGGCTGGATCTTCGCGACGACTCGCCCGCCATCCTGCTGAATCGCACGGTGATGGCCCTTCGCGACGGTATCAACGCCCTCGACGAGCACCTGTTCCTGCCACTGCTGCGCGATCCCGAGCTGAAGTACTACGCCCTCGAGGGATGCAAGCTGTCAGATGTTCGGGAAAACGGCGACTCATGGACCGTTCAGCTGCGGCTCCCCCACCGCCTAAATGTCGGGGAATCCCACACCTTCTCGGTGTCCGTGCGCCTGCCCAACCACGACTGCCTGGAGCCGGTCTTCGGGTTGGCCCCCGTCACATCCATGCACGCCGCAAGAATCGAACTGCACTTCGAGGCACGCCTCCCACGACTCGTCGAGCGCATCGACCGCGCCTGGCCCGCCCAAATGATGTCCCCCACTCTTTCCGGGTCAACCCGTCGAGGTGATGCACAACAAGGCCGTCGCCACCTTCAGGAACATGCAGCCCGGGTGGGGCTACGGGGTCTCGTTGGGCCTGGTGAGTACCCTTCCCGCTCTCCGGAAAATCCCTGAGTACTCATACCGCCCCGGTAGGTAACCCGCTGAGTACCCACCCATGATTCGCGACTAGGCGTTTTGGCCGAAAGTACGACAGGCAGTCCGCGGAACCCCCAGTCAGAGCGGGTTTTGCGAAAGCAACTTCTCTGAGTAGGGATACTCAGCCGCCTGCAAGCCGGATACCCAGAAAAGTCAGGTAGCCCCTTATGAAAAACCCTTATTAACTTCCTCAGGATCGGTCACTCTGGTGTGGCAGGCATCAAGAAGGCCCCATCCCCCAGGGGCAAGGAGGACTCACATCGTGACCATCGCTCTCGACAACGCCACCCCTTGCGTCAAGTTCGCCTCACTCTTCCAGAATCCTCTTCTGGAGGACGAGACCAGCGTCGAGACCGCCGCCGACATCCGCACCCAGGCGGCTCTCGCCGCCCACGCCGCGAAAGCTCTGCGGGGAGTGCCCTCTGCGCGCCCAGTGCCTCACCGACGCGGTGGTCTCCCTACGACGTCGCGGGTTTCCCGTGGCCGGCACCACTGAACCCCAGCGTCGCGAGATCCGCGCCCGCCTCGGCGTCACCGTCGAGCCGGAGGACCTGGACAGCTTCGCCGGAGTCTGTTCAGGCCGCAGTTTCGACCACGAGGAAATCCATCGGCTGCGGCAGGCCAACCCCACCCAGCCGCTGTCCGCCATCGCCGCGCGAGTCGGCTGCTCCATCTCGACGGTCAAGCGTCACCTCAGGCGGGCCGAAGCGCGAAGCGGAGTCGTGAAGTCCATTGCCAAGAAGCACAAGCCCAGCAAGCGTGAGGTGCTAGAGGCCGCCGTCGAGGTCCTGAGCCCCGTCTCCTCTGTCGCCCTGATCCTCCCACACGAACCGCCGCCGAATCGGATTCACAGGGACATTTTCCCTCATCGTCCTGTTCGTCCCGGTTCGGCGGCGTTCAGAACCAGCGTTCCAACTCCTGGACGGTCCCACCGGATTCGAAAGTCGCCAGTGACGTGATCGGCTGCGGCCCTCACATCATGAGGGGCATCGCCCATCGCGACCCCGCGACCGGCCCACCGGATCATCTCGATGTCGTTGTAACCGTCACCGAGAGCCAGCACGTCGGCGGCGACGACACCGAGTTCCCCGCACACCTGTTCCAAGCCCCGGGCCTTATCAACGTCTTTGGGGACGATGTCCACCCACGACGACCAGCCCATGTAGTACGACACCTCCCGCAACCCCAGCGCATCGACCATCTCGGTGAAGACGTCGTCGTCGGTTTCCGGATCGTGCACCACGATGCGGGAAACCGGGCGCGAGGCCAGCTCCTCAACACTCTCCACAACGAAGTCGCCGTTCAATTCCCCCTCGGGAAAGGGTTTCGACAGCCGCCACAGCATGCCATCGGTGACCGCGATGGCCGCGTTCGGGGCCAGTCTGGCCACCCGGGAGATGGAATCGGCGGGATCGAAACAGGGCCTCGTGGAGCACCTCGACGGGCGGATAGTTCACGATCATCGCACCGTTCGCGCACACCGACGGACCGGGCGGCAGACCGAGGGCATCGAAGATCTTCTGCGTTCCTGCCCAGGCCCGTCCTGTCGTGAGCACCACCGGCACCCCGGCGGCAACGACGCGCCGCACCGCATCGCGCACGTCACCGGGCAGATCGCCGTTGACGCTGACGATGGTGCCGTCGATGTCGAGGGCAACCAGGGCGGGTGTGAAGGTCATCGTTTCTCCTGGGTTCGTGGGGTCACTGACCCGACCAGCGCAAGGCACCCCGGAAATGGCTCGCGGGCTGGAAGATCAGCCCGCCGTGAGCACCTCCAGGCCACCGAGATGGGGGCGCAGTGCCTCGGGGACGCGCACCGACCCGTCAGCCTGCTGATGGTTCTCGAGCAGCATGATGATGATCCGAGTCATGGCGCATAGCGTGCCGTTGAGGGTGGCGACGTGCTCGGTTCCCTTCTCCGTGCGGTACCGGATCCCAAGGCGGCGGGCCTGGAACTGGGTGCAGTTGGAGGTAGAGGTCACCTCGCGGTAGCGCTGCTGGGTCGGCAGCCAAGCGTAGCAGTCGTACTTGCGGGCGGCGCTGAGACCGAGGTCGCCGGAGGCAAACGTCGAGCACCTGGAAGGGAATCTCCAGCGCCTCGAGGAACTCCTTCTCGAAACCGAGGAGTCGCTGGTGCCACTCCTCGGCGTCCTCGGGCAGGCAGTGGATGAACATCTCGACCTTGTCGAACCAGTGAACCCGGAAGATGCCGCGGGTGTCCTTGCCGTAGGACCCGGCCTCACGGCGGAAACAGGGGCTGAACGCGGCGTACTGGCGCGGCAGGGGAATCGGCGTCGAGGATCTCGTCGCTGTGGAAGGCCGCCAGGGCGACCTCGGAGGTGCCGACGAGGTACAGATCGTCGGCAGGAAGGTGGTAGACGTCCTTGGCGGCCTGACCGAGGAAACCGGTGCCAGCCATCGCCTCGGGTTTCACGAGCGCCGGGGGGATCATGGCGGTGAATCCCCACTCGACGGCCTTGGTCATGGCCAGGTTCAGCAGCGCGAACTCCAGGCGCGCGCCGAGGCCGGTGAGCACGTAGAACCGCGACCCAGAGATTTTCGTGCCGCGTTCCATGTCGATAGCGCCCAGCGCCTCGCCGAGCTCCAGATGGTCCTTGGGTTCGAAACCCTCGGCGGCAAAGTCGCGGGGGACGCCGACGGTCTCGATCACAACGCCGTCGTCCTCACCGCCGCGCGGCACACCATCGATGACGATGTTGCCAAGCTGCATGATCAGCTCGTTGAACCGTTCCCCGGCGGCCTCCGACTGCTCCTGCGCGGCCTTCACCTCGGCTGCGAGCTGCTTGGTGCGGGCCAGCAGTCCAGCCTTCTCGTCGCCCTGAGCCTTGGGGATGAGCCTGCCGAGTTCCTTCTGCTCGGCGCGCAGCCGATCGAAGGTCGCGATCCCCGAGCGGCGCGCCTCATCAGCCGAGACCAGTTCGTCGACGAGTTCGACGGAGTCCCCACGGACCTCCTGCGAACGTCGGACGAGGTCGGGGTCGGTGCGCAGCAGCTTTGGGATCGATCATGGGATGAACTCTACGCGGGTGCCGTGCGAAACCCTACCGCAGGACCACGATTTCCGACCCCATCTTCCCCACACCGGCTCATCCGGCTCGCGTCAGCGGGGCCCTTCAGGTGGCATCGAGCGACCGCAACCACTCGGAGGCCTCCTCGAACGCCTCGTCGTCGAAGCCTCGTCGCACGTCAGCTGGTTGGGCGTCGGCGCGCGGGTAGGAGCCGAGAAAGAGCACGTCACGACAGATCCGCCGCAACCCGAGGAGGGCCTCGGCGAGGCGGCGATCACCCAGGTGACCCTCCGCGTCGATGGCAAAGCAGTAGCTGCCGAGGATGGTCTTGGTGGGGCGCGACTCGATGCGACACAGGTTCACCCGCGCACCGCGAACTGTTGCAGGATCTCCAGCAGGGGCTCCCGGGTGGTCCTGGTGCATGTAGGCCACCAGGGTGGTCTTGTCCGCACCGGTACGTTCCGGCACCCGGCCCGGGCGGGAAACCACGACGAAACGGGTCACCGCTCCCGGATTGTCCTCGATGGAATGGGCCAGTTCCTCGAGCCCATAGAGCCGGCCCGCGACCCGCGCACAAATCGCAGCGTCGTAGCGGGATGCCGGGTCCGCGACCTCCTTGGCCGCACCCGCCGTGGAACCGGCCTCCGTCACCTGCGCGCCGGGGAGCATCGTGGCCAGCCAATCGCGGCACTGCGCTGCCGCGTGTCCGTGGGTGAGCACCGAGGTGACGTCGTCGAGGGTGGTGCCGGGGCGCACGTAAATCCCGAATTCGACGGGGATCACCACCTCACCAGTGATCAGGAGGGGATCGCCGTCGACGAGCTTGTCAAGGGTGGCCGAGACCCCGCCCTCCACGGAGTTCTCGATCGGCACCACGACACCATCGACCTGTCCCTGCCTGACGGCATCCAGGGCCTCACCGACGCTGGCGAAGGGAACTCCCATCGGACTCATCAATGCCGAGCAAGGCCTGATGAGTGAACGTCCCTGCGGGTCCGAAATATCCGAGCACCCGCACAGGGGTATCGCCGTGCGACCCGCCGTAGCTGCGACATCCCTTCGATGACCCCTCCGGGAATATGGTCGTTTTTAACAAAACCCGACCGGAAGAGAACACCATGGTCACCGAGCACGCGGACAACCCCGTGATGGCACAGGCCGCTGGACAGGTCGAGACGAAACACCAGCAGATCCACGACCTCCAGATCCGACTGCAGAAACAACTCCCCGTGCTCGCCGCACACTGGGACGCAGACGAGTTCACCGTGTTCCAGCACGACTACAGCCGGTTCGACTCCGAGTGCGAACGCGTGAAACAGGGCCTCGACATGGTGCACGCCAGCCTGACGGGACAAACAGAGGTGCCCATCCCTCCCGCACGTCGCACACCCACCCGGGACCGCCGGAAGCCCCGCGAGCCCCCGGCGTGGTCGCACCACGGCAGTACTCCCCCGAGGGCATCGCGGGGCTGGTCGAGGCCAACGCCGAGTTGAGCGCCCTCCTGGCGGGGCTGCAGGGCGAGTTGGCTGATTCCATGGCGCAGTGGGATGACGCCGCCCGGCGCGCCTGGACCACGGCGCAGACCTCGTGGGACGAGTCGAACCGCCGCCAGCAGGACATCGTGGCGGGTCTCCCGGAGGCCATGACCCGCGCCCACGGTTCGGGGGTCTGGTTCCCCACTACCCAGCCGCCAGCTAGGGGCACGCTCCCGGGCACACCGGGCCGGGGCGCTGCCGGGGTCGAGGAAATCTGGGTGGTGTGACACGCTCCCGGACACACCGGGCCGGGGCCGACACCTCACCCTTGGGCCTTCACCCCGTACCAGCAAAAGACCACCAGGGCCACCAGGACCAGCGGAACCCAGAACACCGGTATGTAGGCCAGGAGCAGAAGGGCGAGGAACACTTCCTCGAGTTGCCTCAGTTGAACCATGAACAGGTACCCGAGGAAACCTGGCCAGGTGCTCCCCGTCGCCAGCGTGACCAGGGCCGGGGGAATCGCCAGCAGGAATCTGAGAAGCATCGAGATCATCATCGTCACCGGGCCCTGGAGGTTGTATCTCAGCTGCACCAGCCCGGAGCAGAAGGCGACGATCACCGTCGCCCACACCGGGCCGAACCGTGCGCGCAGCCGGGGCAGGGGCATAACCGAGAAACAGCAGATTGACCGTGAACGTGATCCAGACCGGTTCCACCAGGGCCCTGATCATGAACTCAGTGGAAAAGAGATAGAACCTCACTGTCCGGGGCCGGTGTTTTTCTCCTGAGCCAATCAGCCGCGATCAGCCAGGTCCCGAGGGAGATGACGGACGTCCCGAGCCCCACCACCAACGCCCACCCCAGGTGCCTGGCCCTGAACCGTCCCACGCAGCCCCGAAGGGTCGTGCCCTCGCGCCGCAACAGCCACCACAGCACCACCAATCCGACCGCCCCTGAGAACCGACTTCCCAGTGTCGTACCAGCGGGAGGCGTGTCCACTGATCTGCAGCCAGAATCCGAACCCGACGAGCGGAAACGTGAACAACGACAGAACCCACAACGGGCCCTGCAGCGATCCCCGGGGCCTCGCATCAACCACCATGCGAGACAGTGTGCCCGGCGCAGGGGCCAGCGGCTCAGGCGTGGGCCGCCAGCAGCTGTTGGGAATCCCACTGTTGAGCTTTCGCCCACGTGTTGCGATGCTCTCCTTCCAGAGCAATATCCAGCTGGGCCAGGTAGTCGGCGCGGGACAGTTCGATCACTCCGAGACTCGCCAAATGTGGCGTCAGCCACTGCACGTCGAGCAGATCGACGCGGGCCCGGGCGAGTTCTGCCACCAGCCTCAGCAACGCCACTTTGGATGCGTCGCGGCCCAGTTCGGAATGGTGGAACATGGATTCCCCGCGAACAGCCCTCCCTGATGCACTCCCGTAGAGCCCCCCGACCAGCCGACCGTCGGCATCCCAGGTCTCGACGCTGTGCGCGTATCCGGCCTGATGGAGGGCGGTGTAGGCGAAGGCGATGCGGTCATCGATCCACCCGTCGGGACGTTTCGGGTCGGCGCAGGCGGCCAGCACGTCGGGAAAGGCGCGGTCGACGGTGGTGGTGTAGCGGGCGGCGGTCTTGCGCAGCGACCGGGTGATGCGCAACCCACCCGGGGGCAGCACGGCACGTCGCGGGGGCGACCACCACCCCATCCACTGTTCCACCGGCATGGGGAACACCCCGCAGCGGTAGGCAACCAGCGCCAGGGCGGGGTCGAATTCGTCGCTGTACCCGATCAGGTCGGAGTCCGGCCAGGCATCGGGTGAGCCGAAGACGTTGTCGAGCACGGTTCCCAGTCTTACAGGATCACGGGGTCTCCCGCTGGCTTGGGGCCATTTGAAGATTTCATCGACCACGGTGAAGATTTTGGTTGGTACACGCAGCAAAATCTTTCACAATGACATAATGCGGGTTGGGGTAGAAGGACGGTGAGAGGATGAGCGACGCCAAAGACGCCAACAACAAGATGGTTGCGACGACCGAAGGCCTGACCTCGGACGCCTTCCACCGCCTCCTGGACCTCGCCATCACGGGTCGCGGAAAAGCTCCTGGGAGCCCGTGCCATCGCGAACAACCAGCTGCGCCACCAGCAGAACCACGAGAACGCCATCCGCGGACTGTCGAATCAGCACATCGCGCTGGCCGGCGGGCAAGGATTCGCGACGAACTGGGGTGGTTTCCTGCTGTCGTTGGTGACCATTCCCGCGAACATGGCCGCAGCCGCCTTCATCCAGGCGCGTGCTGTCGCCGGCATCGCACATCTGCGCGGTTACGAACTGGACGATCCCCGGGTCCGCACCGCAATCCTCATGGTCATGCTTGGCCCGCGCGGATCCGCGGCTCTCATCGCAGCAGGTGACCTGCCCAGTTCCGCAGCCGCCGTCGCCACCGCCCCCGCCTTCGACCCGCGACTCGATGCCCGCGTGTCCCGGGCTCTCCTGGAGCAGTCGATGAACCAGGTCGGGGGCAAACGGCTTGGTGTTTTCCTGGCCAAAAAGATCCCTCTGGTCGGCGGCGGAGTGGGCGCAGTGGTGGATGGCTGGTCGACGCACTCCATCATCCAGTACGCCCAGGAGCAGTTCATCTCCCGGCGCCCCCGATCCGCGGGCTACGCGGTCATCGTGGAGGACTGAGCACCCCCGCCCCTGCATCATCACGGGTCATCCCGGACCCGGAGCAACCACGGGAGCGGCAGAAAGAACGCGGCGACGTGTCCCCGTGAAGAGTGCGGATCTCGTCTCCGACGAGCACAATTGAGGGCCGTGACTGTGCTTTCCGATCTGGCTGCCCTCATTCCCGACGCCCGCGACCGACTGAAAGGGGTGGCCCGCATCACCCCCGTAGAACTGAACCAGCGGCTCACGGAGGCCACCGGCTCCGAGGTGTGGTTGAAACGTGAGGATCTCCAGCCCGTGCGTTCCTACAAGCTGCGAGGCGCCTACAACCTGATCTCGCAGCTCCCACCCGAGGTGCGGGAAGCCGGTGTGGTGTGCGCGTCCGCCGGCAATCACGGACAGGGGGTCGCATTCGCAGCGGCGACGCTGGGCATCGGCGCGGTGGTGTACGTTCCCACCACCACGCCTCCCGGCAGAAACGCGACCGCATCCAGGCGTTGGGACGCGGTCACGTCGAGCTCGTCATGGAGGGCTCCACCTACGACCAGGCCTCCCAGGCCGCGGCACGGTTCGCGGAGCACAACGGACGCGTCCTCGTGCCCGCCTTCAACGACCCGCGCACCGCCGCCGGGCAGGGAACCGCCGTCGCGGAGGCCGTCGAGCAGCTCGGGTTCGTGCCGGACGTCGTGGTCCTGCCATCGGTGGTGGCGGTTTGATGTCGGGGGCCGCGGCCTGGTTGCGCACCCACCACCCGCAGGTGCGGATCGTCGGGGTGGAACCGGACGGGGCGCCGTGCGTGGCGGCAGCGATCTCCGCGGGTCGCCCGTTCCCGCTCAACAACATCGACACCTTCGTCGACGGCGCCGCGGTCAGTCTCGTCGGTGACTACACCTTCGGCGTCATCAACGAGGCGAAGATCGAATTGACCCGCATCCCCGAGGGGCAGGTGTGCTCCGAGATGCTCGCGATGTACCAGACCGACGGCATCATCGCCGAACCCGCCGGGGCTCTCGCAGCCGCTGCCCTGCCCACCGGCGGGTGGGCACACGCATCCACATTCCCGGTGGGTCGCGGGTGCTGAGCATCGTCTCGGGTGGCAACAATGACGTCGCCCGCTACGCCGACGTCGTGGAGCGGTCGCTGCTGCACGAGGGTCGCAAGCACTACTTCCTGGTCAACTTCCCGCAGCAACCGGGCGCGTTGCGGCGTTTCCTCGACGAGGTGCTCGGCCCCGACGACGACATCACCTACTTCGAGTACGTGAAACGCTCCAGCCGTGAGGTCGGCCCGGCCCTGGTCGGCGTCGAACTCAGCAACCCCGAGGACTACCGTTTCCTCCTGGCCCGCATCACCGAATGCGGCATGGAGGTCAACGAGGTCGATTCCACCAGCCCCTACTTCCGTTTCCTCGTCTGACTGGCCCGACCAGGCGAGGAGAACACGTCACCCAGCACGAATGTCCCGGCGCGGTCACTTCATGAGCCGGCCCCGGGTCGCAACTCGTCACCGACGGCGCACGTCACGAACATTGCATGCGAAAATACGCGTGTGCATGTTGAGCGAGTGGTCCCAAACCTGACGGTGTCCGATCTGTCCGCTGCGGTGCAGGAGCACTCGAGCGTTCTGGGGTTTCGCGTCCTCATGGATCACGGCTGGATCATCACCCTCGGAGATGACGCTGGCCATCAGCTCAGCGTGATGACCCACGACGCCTCCGCACCGGTCAACCCGGACGTGTCGATTTTCGTCGATGACGTCCATGAGGCACTCACCCGCGTGAAGCAGGCGGGTCTGGACGTGGTTCACCATTGACGGATGAACCCTGGGGGTGAGGCGGTTCTTCTACCGCGCCTCGGATGGGCGGGCCATCAATATCGGCATGCACATCGCCTCCGAGTGATCTGGAGGCCACCGGACGACTGAAACCGCCGGCGGTCAGGTGCCGGTCTCAGACGGGGTCGTGTTCCTTGATGGCGCGGCGCAGCTCGGGCGGTAGGGCGAAGGTCAGGTTCTCCTCCATGAGGCTTTCCTCCTCGGCCTTCGGGAAACCCCGCTCCCTCAACAGCTCCAGCACCCCCTGGACCAGTTCGTCGGGCACGGGAGGCCCTGAGGTCAGGCCAATGGTGGAGACGCCATCGAGCCAGGCGTCCTGGATCTCATGGGGGGTAGTCGATGCGTTCGGAACGTTTCGCGCCGGCCCTCGAGCGCGACCTCCACCAGGGCGCATCGAGTTCGACGAGTTCCTTGACCCGACCACGATCATCAGGTCGCAGTGGGGTGCGATCTGTTTGACCGCCTGCTGCCGGTTCTGGGTGGCGTAACAGATGTCGTCGGTGGGTGGGCTCATCAGCAGCGGAAACTTCTGCTGCAGGCGGGTGACGGTCTCCATGGTCTCGTCGACACTGAGGGTGGTCTGCGACAACCAGACGAGGGGTTTGTCGGCGGGCATGTCAAGGCGGTCGACGTCGTCGGGGCCTTCCAGGAGGGTGGTGCGATCCGGGGCCTCCCCCATCGTGCCCTCCACCTCCTCGTGCCCGGCGTGTCCGATCAGGAGGATGTCGGTGTCCTTGGCGGCGAACCGTTTCGCCTCGCGGTGCACCTTCGTCACGAGCGGGCAGGTGGCGTCGATGGTGCGCAGCTCGCGGCGAGCCGCCTCCTCACGCACCGCCGGGGAGACGCCGTGCGCGGAGAACACCACCAAGGCATCGGCGGGCACTTCGTCCAGTTCGTCGACGAAGATTACCCCCCGATCCTCGAGGGTCGAGACGACGTGCTTGTTGTGCACGATCTGTTTGCGCACGTAGATGGGCGGGCCGTACGTCTCAAGGGGCCTTCTCCACGGTGGTGACGGCGCGGTCCACGCCCGCGCAGTATCCGCGTGGCGCAGCGACGATGACCCGCTTGCTGGTGCTCATGCGGGCCAGTGTACGGGGCGCACACCGTCTCCCAGTGTTTCCAACCGAGCGTCGGTCAGGGTGGTCAACGCCCCGGGAATCAGGATCGCCAGCAGCGCCGCAGTGGCGATCATCTCCGTGTAGCCGAGCTGTTTGGTGGTCACCTTGCGGCCCTTCATCACCCCCAGCGAGGGCACCAGCCACGCCCGCAGCGTGCAGGTGATGAAGAACGCCACCAGCCACCAGCGGGGCAGGGTGGAAAGTCGACGAGCGCGAACAGCACCGCGCAGGCCGCGTGCCAGGTGACGGAGTAGGCGATGTAGCTCACCCGACCGCGTTCCCGCACGTTGGTCTTGACATAGAACACGGTGCCGAAGAAATACCCGAAACAGGCCAGCGACAGCCCCGCCAGCACCGGCAGACCAGCGAGGTGGAGCGGCCCCTCTGAGCCGAGCACCAGGGGCAGCGCAGCGGCAGCCAGCACCGTCACGAAACCCGACAGCAACGACCTCTCACGGCGTTTCCACGCCAGCCACAACCCGATCCCGGTCAACGGCCCGAACACCAGCGCCCACGCCCACCACGCGGGCTTCAGCGCCAACAGCAGGATGCCGAGGACGACGGTGATCGCGCCGTAGGTGATCACGGCGCGGCGATACCTGGGTTTGAAGTTCGATTTCAGCCACGTCGCCGTGGCGAAAGAAGCGAAGTAGCCGATCACCCACACCGGGGCCAGCAACGCCAGCGGCCACGAGAACCGTACCGGCCCCGATGGCCCAGATCAACCCCATGACGTAGGGCATGATCAGCATCGCCCAGGCCCCGTGATGGTTCGGCACCCAGCCCTGCGAATGTCCTCCGGGTTTCCGGGCCGTCCTCATGCTGCTCACAGCACCGAATACTAAGAGGCCCACACCTGCGGTGTTTTCCGGGGACAGGGAGTCGCGATGTGTCCGGGGTCAGCCACTCGACGAACGTCAGCGCGACGAGGGGTCGTTGAACTTGAAATTTCCCAGGGCGGCGGCGAGAATTGATACCGACGATCCCCGCCCACACCACCAGACCCATGATGATTCCAAAGATTCCACCGAGCGAGACGCGATCGCTGTCAACGGAATCGCGAGTGCCATCGACACCACCGCCAACGACATCGGGTTGTAGGGGACGATTACGACGCTGCATGTAGGCCATCTGCGCAGGAGTGAGCGTCGGGGCCGGGAATACCGGCCTCGGGGGCGTCGCCTGCTGGCGCCTGATCTCGGCGACCACTTTCTCGGCGAACGACTCAACGAGCGCAGGTTCCATCTCCGGACCGAGGTCCTTCCGGGCCGAAAGCGCGGCTTCAAATTCGGATCTGTCGAGGGGCTGCTGACTCGATGTTCCTAGCCTGGTCGAATAAATGTCAGGTTGCATGGGTAGGCTCCCTGACATGGCCCTGACCAGTTCTCCCGAGCATCCGCAGCCGTTGGCGCGAGTCGTCGGCGCGGTCGCGGACTGGGTGGGCAGGCTCGGCGAGATCTGGGTGGAGGCGCAGGTCATCGAGATCAAACGCCGCGCCGCACCCACCCAGTTCCTCACCCTGCGGGATCGGTTCGCCGACGTCTCCTGTTCGGTGACGACCACGGCTTTCGTGCTGGATACGGCGGGCCCGCTGCCGGAGGGCTCGCAGGTGGCGGTGCGTCTGAAACCGCGGGTGTGGGAACCCAATGCGTCACTCAGTTTCGAATGCCTGGAGTTGCGGGTGGCCGGGGTCGGCAGGGTTGCTGGCCGAACTGGACGCGCGGCGCCGCAAACTCCAGGCCGAGGGCCCTGTTCGATCCCCACCGCAAACGCCCGCTACCGCTGCTGCCCCGCCGCATCGGCCTGATCACCGGCAAGGATTCCGACGCCGAACGCGACGTGCTGCGCAACGTGGCCCGTCGCTGGCCGGCACGTTTCGCCGTCGCACATTCGCCGGTCCAGGGACCGGGTGCTGCCGCGTCGGTGATGCAGGCCCTCCAGGACCTCGACGAGGACCCGGAGGTCGATGTCATCGTCATCGCCCGTGGCGGCGGGGGCCCTGGAGGATCTGCTGCCGTTCTCCGACGAGGGCCTGGTGCGGGCAGTCGCGGCCTGCCGCACGCCGGTGATCTCCGCCATCGGACACGAATCCGACACCCCACTGCTGGATTTCGTCGCCGACCTGCGGGCCCTCCACACCCACCGACGCTGCCTCCCGCATCGTCCCGGATTTCGCAGCCGAACAGGACCTCGTCGTCCTGGCCCGCGCCCGGCTCCAGCAGGCCATCGAGGCGCGGATCGGACAGGCTGCGCAGGGAACTCGCGGAGCTGCGACGCCGCCCGTCCTCGCCAGTCCCGCCGCCGCTCTGGAGGGGCACCGCGACCGCCTCGCCCTGCTGCGCCACCGGCTCCGCACCGCCGTCGACCAGCAGCTCACCAGCAGACGAACCGACCTGGCTTCTCACCTGTCGGCGGTGCGGGCCCTGTCCCCCGCAGCCACCCTGCAACGCGGCTACGCCCTGCTTGTCGACGAGGCACAGCACGTCGTCTCCGGCGTCGCCGATGCCCCCGTCGGGGGAACGTTGACAGCCCATCTGGCCGATGGCGAACTCACCCTCACCACGCAGGCCAGTCACCCGAAGGAGTCCCGATGACCACACCCACGACGTTGTCCTACGAGGAGGCCCGCGACGAGCTGGTCAAGACCGTCGCCATGCTGGAGTCGGGTGGTACGACGCTGGCGGAGTCCATGGCGCTGTGGAAACGCGGCGAGGAACTGGCCGCCATCTGTCAGGCCCACCTGGACGAGGCGAGGGCAGCCGTCGAGAAGCACACCGCTGAGCAGTGAGGCACACGACCCTCCCCTGATACCGGCCCAGCTGACTTGCGGATCCGGTGTGGAGCCTGCGTCGATTCCCGGAGCGTTCCGCGACAATGGGGGCGTGGATTTCTTCGGATGGTTGACAACCATCTGGGATGTGGCCTCACTCCGGGTGATTGAGGACCCCTCCCTGGGGTTACCCAGCCTGCCCACCGCCGGGCTCATCGCGCTGGTGGCGGGGGTCTCCACCCTGCTCGGGCACTGCGCCGTGCTGTTCATCAACCGCGTCAGGGGAGTCCGGTTCCTGGCGATGCTGCTGGTCGGCGGGATCTTCCTCACCCTGCTGTACACCATCCAGGCGCTGATTCTGTGGGTAGTGGCGGGTCCCATCACTCAGCATGGCATGCACCTCACCGACCTGCTGGCGGTGACGTTGTCCTCCACCGCTCCCCTGGCCTACGGATTCCTGGTGTTCATCCCCTATCTCGGTGTGCTGATCGGGCGCATCCTGCAGGGCTGGAGCGCGATCTGCCTGTGGCTGCTGGTGACGGCGGCCATGGAGACCAGCTGGTGGCAGGCCCTGATCGCCACCGGCCTGGCCTGGGGCATCATGCAGCTCGCCTCGCGGTTGCTCGGGCATCCCATCGCGTACCTCACCGGTCGCGTCTGGACCTTGGTGACGGGTCGGCCTGCGATCCTGGGGCCTCGGGACATGCTGGCCGGAGCACCGTTTATCCCCGTCGAGGCGAAGGCAATCCCGTGATCCGACCAATGATTCTCGTCCTGCTCGAGGTGACGCTGCTGGTGATCGTCGTCCTGGCGCTGCTGGCTCCCCTCGAATCCCTCGAATGGTGGGCGCGACGCTACCCGACGCCCTCCCTTCCGGCCCCGAAACCCACACCCGCCACCGACATCCGGCGGTTCGCGGTGTATCTGTCGGGCATCGCGGTTCTCGACGGAAGATCGATATCGCGCCGCGAGCACGCGGTGCTGGAGGAGGTACGCAACCAGCTTCCTGACGTGATCATCACCGAGGACGTGTTCCCCTACGCCATGGAGAATCGCGGCCTGCCGCAGCGCGCCACCGCCTGGTTGTGGCGTCGCCTGGACTGGGTGCGACGCCGGTTTCCCTGGTCGCCGTTGCCGCTGCTGATCAATCTGCGCAACGTCATGCAGGTGCTGGTCTCCGCCGATCCGCGCTACGGCGGCACCTACAACTTCGGGGTCGCGTGCGTGGTGTGGCGTTCCCTCCTGAACGCAGGCTACGACCCCGACAACCCGGCGCCGGTGACGCTGATCGGCTACTCCGGTGGCGCGCAGATCGCCTGCGGGGTGGCCCGTTTCCTGGCCGCCCACGACGTGCAGGTTGACGTCGTCTCCATCGGTGGAGTCTATGCCGACGATCCGGGGCTGGATCACATCGGTTCGCTGACGCACCTCAGAGGCAGCCGCGACCGCACCCAGTCGCTGGGTACCCTCGCCTTCCCGGGCGCTGGTTCACAGCACCCCTGTCCCCTACGGTCGCGCCCTCAGGGACGGTCGTATCCACACCGTCAACATGGGATCCCGATCTCACACGCCAACTACTTTTTCCCGTCACATCACCCTGGCCGACGGTCGTAGCCCCCGAAACAGGAGACCATCGAGCAGCTCGTCGAGGCGCTGCGTCACTGACCTCAGCGGCTACCGACCGAAACGGCGTTCCGCTGGGTGTAGTTGCGCAGGGCACGCACGAAATCGACCTTGCGGAGATCCGGCCACAGGGGCCTCACAGAAGTAGAACTCACTGTGCGCCGACTGCCACAGCAGGAAACCGGAGAGCCGCTGCTCCCGAGGTGCGGATGATCAGGTCTGGATCCGGTTGGCCCTTCGTGTACAGGTGCTCCGAGATCTCATCGATCTCGACGGTGGCCGCCACCTCCTCCAGGGTGCGCCCCTGGGCGGCCCGTTCCGCCAGCAGCGACCTGAAGGCGTCGCGCAGCTCGTGTCGGCCACCGTAGCTGACCGCGACGTTGATGTGCATGCCCTCCACCGCTTCGGTTCTGGCCGCCGACGCCCTGAGGCTGGCGGCCCGCTCCGTGGGCAGCAGGTCGAGATCACCGACCGCCTGCACCCGCCACCGCCCCGTGTCGGCCAGCGCCACCACCAGTTCGTCGATGACCTCCAGCAGCGGTTCCAGCTCATCCGCGGCGGATCGGTCGAGGTTGTCGGTGCTCAACACCCACAACGTGATGACAGGTATTCCGATGTCATCGCACCATTCGACGAACTGCTGCAGCTTCGCGGCCCCTGCGCGATACCCCGCGACGAGCGGCTGCCCGGGGGCGTTGAGCCGTGCCCACCGACGGTTGCCGTCCGCCAGTACCGCGACGTGCCGTGGCATAGCCGAGCGATCCAGTCGTTTGATCACCTGGGCCTCGTACGTGGAGTAGAGCCAGGCAGGAGGCCAGATGCGATCGATGAACCGGCTTGTCGCAGACATGTCCCAAGGGTAGACCCGCAGACACGGAACTCGTCCGTGCCCGCCGGCAATGCGCATCCTCAGCTGCAGGTCTTGCCGTCCTCGGGGAGGGTGCCCTCCTGAAGATAAGCGGTGATCGTCTCGTCGACACACGTGTTGCCCGCGCTCACGGCACCATGGCCCGGGACCGTCGTAGGTGAGCAGATGCCCAGATTCGAGCTGCTTCGCCATGCTGACGGCCTGCTGGTAGGGGTCGCGGAATCACCCTGTCGACCCGACCACCAGGATCGGCGCCGCCCCTTGCCGGTCAGTTTCAGGTTGGGTGCGGAATTGGCGGTCCAGCGTTCGCAGACCAGTTCCGCACCCATGTTGCTGCCAAACACCGGGGCCTTCTCGGCCATCTTCTTCCGTATGTCATCAGTGGCGGCCACCCCGCATCTGGCTGGTCTACGCAGCGGATGGCCGGGAAGGCGTAGGCCGAGGTTTCCCATCCGTTTGCCCGGCGGCCCGTCAGGGTCGTCGTTCGCCTTGAGGAGGGCCTTGCCCTTGCCGTTCATTGCCGCCTCAATGGTGCGGGTGAGCAGCGGTAGCCCTCCTCCCCGAATAGAGATACAAAGCGATGCCGATCGCTCCTGGCCCTGCGTCACCTGCCGGTCCCCGACCTTGAGCGGGTTGGCGTCGAGCCGTGCAGGAAGGAGTTGATGCGGGAGGTCACCTCATCGCGCGAGTTCCCGAGGGAGCAGGATTCTCGCCCGCGCACCAGTCCGCATAAAGTCCGAGGGCCGTCTCGAAAACCCTCGGCCTGGAACACCTCCCCTCGTTAGTGATGTCGACGGCTGAATCCAGCACCAGGCGCCCCGTGTGCTCCGGAAACAGTTCCGCGTACATCGAACCGATGAAAGGTGCCGTAGCTGACCCCACGTAGTTGAGTTTCTCCACGCCCATGAGGAAACGCAGCAGGTCGAGGTCGCGGACGTTCTCGATGGTGGTGAGGTGATCAGAAGCTCACCGGAAGCTTCCGGCATTCCCGGGCGAAAAGCAGCCCAGGTGTCGTTGAGGGCGGTTTTCTCCCGCCTCGTCGTCCGGGGTGCCGTCCGCGAAATGAGGCCTTGTCCGTCTGCTCGGTGGTGCCGCACTGCACGTGGGTGGATTCCCCGGAACCACGCGGATCCCACGCGATGATGTCGTACCCCTTCCACCTGTCACGTCCCAGGGTCGTGGTGAACGATCCCGCCTCCACGCCAGGGGCCACCGGGATTGACGAACAACGGACCCTTCGTCGGGTTCTCGGAGGCCACCTTCGTGATCTTGATGTCCAGCGCAGCCTTGCCGGGGTTGTCCCAGTCCAGGGGGCACCTTCATGGTGGCGCACATGGCGCTGCCGCAGGGCTGCCAGCTCAAGGACTGCTGCCAGTAGGGGGTCAGGTCATCACCGAGGGCAGCGGGAAGTTGCACCGTCGGATTGGTTGCCTTGACATCGAGCTGACGATCGGGGTTCTCGACCGGCTCCTGCGGCCATGTCTCATGATCGGAGACAGGAATCGCGGGCACCCCGGGTTTCTGATCACCGACAGCGGGAGCCGGCTGGGTTGACGACTCACCCGTCGGTTTCTCCCTCTCCTGCTGCTTTCCGGGGACAGCATCCGCTGGCGAAGAACACCACCACGAGAACAATCGCGAGAAAGATCAGCATTCCCTGGAACCAGACAATCCCTCTGCGCATCAGCTCTCCTCTTCTGAGGCGACGTGGCGCGCCCTCGGTTCTTTTTGCTGACACAGACATGCGCCAGCGGACAACGTCTCACACCATCGGTGGTCCGCACCGCCACCTCACCGGCGGGCACCACGTGCCCGATCACCCGTCGGACCGTCCGGGATGGTGACCCGCGCACCGATCGGCGGCGCTTGGTTCAGGAAGTCGACGTAGAGCGGATGCTCGAACGCGAGACAACACAGCAGTTTCCCACAAACCCCCTGGATCTGAAGAGGGTTCGCCGTCAGGTTCTGACTGCGCGCCAACCGCATGGACACGGGTTCCACCTCGTCGAGGAACAGGGTGCAGCACAGTTCCCGACCACACATGCCAACGCCCCCGGCCAGCCTGGCGGTGTCGCGAGAAGCTATCTGCCGCAGGTCGATACGCGCCCCGACGGCACGGGCCAGGTCGCCAATCAGGGCCCGAAAATCCACCCTGCCCGGGCGGTGAAGTAGATCACCGCCAGCTTGTCGTATTCCTTGGAGGAATCGATGTAGTCGGTCGCCATCACCTTCATGGGCAACCCGTGGGCGGCGATCCTCTCGACCGCGATCTCACGGATCCTGCGACGGTGTTCCCGGTTGGCCTCATCGCGTTTCAGATCAGCCTTTGTGGCACGTCCCGCGCATTTCGGCAGCGGTGCCTCCCGCATCGTCTCTTCCGGGGCCACACCACAGGCCACTTCCGCGCCGTCGTCGGTCGGGTAGAGCACCTGGTCACCGACGCGATAGTCACCACCGTCTGGATCAAGATGGTGCAGGCGACCGTACTGCTCGAAGGTGACGGCCATGACTCTGGGCATGACCACCAGAGTAACCGCAGGCACCGACACGCCACAGAACACCCACAGCCCTTCCCGCCCCACTGAGAGTCAGGACCTGCTCACCTACCTCGTCGGGTCCTTAACTTTTGGTCAGAGTTTCCCTGTTTGTCTCCGGGGTTGGTGTGTGGTTCTAGTGTCGGTGGAATCCCGGGGCGGAGGGGCCGCTTTTTGGGGTTGTGGCACCAATGGAGGTGTTGTGTGATGAGTCGGATGGTGGCGTGTCGCTTTGTGTGGTTGCGGCGGTGATCTCGGTGCTGGTGTCGTGTAGTGGGGGGTCTCGTCTGGTCCGGGGGTGGTGTGTCGGGTCAGGGGAGTTCTGTCTCCTCGTCGCCGTCTTCTGAGGTTTCGTCTTCGCGGTAGTCTAAGTCGGTGACACCGTCAGGCCCGCAACCGTCGGAGACTTTCACCCCGGAACAGCTGGAGGCGGCCAATACCGTGATCGAGTACTTCCGTATCTCTGACGAGGTGTTTGGTAATCCTGATGGTGATTCTCAGCCTTTGAAGGACATCACCACGGGGCAGAGTCAAGAAATGGACATGGAAGATCTGAACGACTATCTCAGGCAAGGGCATGTGCAAACAGGGGCTACGAGTTGTTCACATCACGGGTGCGTCGGAGCCGGTCGAGGTTGATGGCGTGCGGACGGTGGATGTGCAGATGTGCACGGATGGCGGGAAGGTCGATGTGATTGATTCGGCGACCGGGAAGAGTGTAAAGCTGCAGGGCGGTCGCGGTATCTGCGGTGGAATGTGAATGTGGTCAAAACCGAGGAGGGTGGAAGTTCGGGGATGCCACGAACGATAGGGAGCGTTGAGGGGTGTTCGGCATGAGACGCCTCATGGTCATCGCTGTTGTTGTGATCTGTCTGTTGGCAGAAGCCGGTCTGTCTCCACAGCTGGCCCATGCAGACGGCATTATCCGATGCGCCCGAGAGATGTGAAAAGTGGATCTTGCCGGCTTGAGGTCAGGGTTCCGGGGTCTGGTGGGCGGCCCGGGAAACCTGGTCGTCCTGGGAAGTCTGGGCGGGGTTCGACCGGTCAACACCGTTCTTCGGACCAGTGCGGGCTCTACAAGCCTGACGGGGACCTGTGCCAGATATTTTCCCGGTCTACCCACTCCTCCCTGGCGATGAGCCCGCTGTTCCCACGGGTGCGCCGGAGCCTGTGGCGTTGGCGAAGGTCGCGGTAGAACGGATGGATCTTCACGCCCCCGACATCGGGGTTGTGGCCTGACCCGTTAGAAAAGCTGCCTACAGGGCATAACTATGTGGGGTGGCATAACTGGATGTGGATCAGGGGATCCGGGTCCCCGCTACGTGAGGGGCCGATCACCAAGACCGTGACCGAGTCGGGGTATGCGATCACAGCCACCGCGGCGGTGACGAAGGTGACCTGGGAGATGGGCAACGGAGACACCAAAGTGTGTGACAAGGGAATGGAACACCTCCCTGGCAGAAAGACGACAAGCCGTCGCCGACATGCGGATATGTCTACCACCAACGCGGGGACTACACGATCACCGCGACCGCACGCTGGGTGATCGTATGGAACGGGTTAGGGGCAGCAAGGAACCATCGAGATGGACCTCTCCTCTCAGGTGCACACGAGTGTGATCGAAGCATTCGCGGTCAACATTCCCAACGGGAGGCGCCACAGTGCGCCTTCACCGTCACCATCACCGAACCCGACCGGCACCCCAACCGCACTGGCACCCTGCCCCACCAACCACAACAAACACGGCTGCTGAGGCAGCCCCTCCGACCTGCTGAGCAGATGGGCCGGACAGCGCCAAGGCCGGGCAGCGACCACGTCTGCCGCCCGGCCCGCTCAGCAGGTTTCACCACGACCCGCTCACTGACGCTCGCGGGTCGACTGCAACCAGCTTCCACTTCTCCACGCTGATGCAGCCGGGCCGCTACTGATCGGCGGTTTCCTTCGCCGCCTCGCGGGAATGCCTGAACGCGGCATCAATGCCCCAGCCACCGCCGCCGAGACAGATCAGCAACAACGCGACGGCCCCCAGCAGGAGGTCACGATCACCGAGGAAACCATCGAGCCCCGGCAGGAAAGGACTGAACGCACCCCAGCGAATGAATGCCAGGGGAGCAGATCACCATCACCAACAGCAGAACCCCAACGACCCGCTGCAACAGGGCCAATCACCAGCAGCAACGCCATGGCGGCCAACAGGAAGCCCCCGATCCACACCACCATTCGGGGTTCCGGAAGATGGGTGCGACTCAGGGCCTCAGTGGCGCCGTCGACGTTGGTGAGTCCCTGGTAGCCAGGACCGTCAGGATCGCGGCGGTGATGAGACGCAGGAAGAACAACCCGAGGCTGCCCAGCGGACCATCGGTCGTGCGTCGAGGTTTCTGTACGAGCGCCCGCGAGGCATTCTTCGAGGGAGGTCTCGACCACCCCGAGCCTTTCGTTGCGGGCTGCGCGTTCTGCTTCCAGCTTCTCCTGGCGGCGACGTCCTCCTCCTGCTCCGCGACGGAATGGGCGTGGGGCCGGGATCGGGGTGGGGACCTCCTGCGGGGGCGTCTGCATCACCGCGGTCGCCTCAGGTGTGTGTCCGTTTCCTCGGTGGTGTCGGGCTCACCGGACGCATCACCGCGGAACAACCCGGGGACGTCACCGAGGAAACCCTCGTCAGCTTGAGACGCGACGGGTTCGGCAGCTGGCTGGGTGGGTTGCTCCTTCACGCGCTCGAAAACGCTGGGTGACGGTGGGGTCGGGATACTGCGGGGAACCTGTTCCGGGCGGGGCCGCGGGGTTTCCACGGACTCCTCGGGAACCTCCTGCACGCTCTCTCCCCGAGACGCTGCTCGAGCGTCAGTTCCCTCTTCTTCGGGGCAGGTTTCTCCTGTTCCTCGGGCATCTCGAGGGGCCATGCGTCGATGTTCAGCTGGTTCGAAACCGTCCCGGGTTGCTGCGACGTGATGGGTTCCACGCGCTGCGGGAAAAGCCTGTTCCGGCTGCGGCACGCCAAGGGTCGCGCGAAGTCTCCTCGTTCTCGGGGTCGGCAGGGTTCCTGCGTCGAGATAAACGACGGAGCCGGCCTCGGATCCGGGTCCCGAGGCTCGGGCATCCTCAGCCCGGAAACCATCGTGGGTTCGTTGGCTTCTTCGTCCTCCGTGGGCGCGGGTGGTGTTGCAGCCTGGAAGGAGATGTCAGGGGCGTGTGATGCGATGGACTCCGACCTGACGGCCTTCTCCCGCATGTCAGAGGTCGTGGGCTGCGGCGTCGGTGTACTGGAGAAAGCCTGCGCTCCGGCAGCACGAGTGGCCGGGCGGGGCCTGGAGTTCGGGCTCTCGACGGGTACCGACTGCTCGGCGGCGTGATCGTCCCACTCGGCGGGATCCAGGCGGTGCCGTACTCGCTCTGCTCGTCCTCCCAGTCGGCGCCGCGGGGCGTGCCCTGTCGCACCCAGTCACCTGCGTCACGTGAAGACATGAACCCTCCTGAATCAGTCAACGCTTGAGCCCATGTTCTCACCGCACCCGGCGAGCGCAATTGAGGCGCGCCCGGTTTTGAACCTTCCCGGCCCTTGTCAGCGATGTGAGGCCCGCCCCAGCCCCAGCAACATCGCTTCGAGGGCCAGCTGAAACGCCACGTTGCCCTCGAGGGCCTTTCGGGCCTCCAGCAGGGCGTCGAGGGCGCGCACCGTTTGCTCCGGCCTGGTGCGTCTAGCAAAGGCCGTGATCTCGTCGGCGATGTCTGCGTTCACGAACGACACACCAGGGGCGGTCTGGCAGGGCGAGAACGTCACGGTAGTAGCCGGTCAGTTCGGTGAGCACCCGGTCCAGGGCGTCGCGCTGAAAACGTTTCGCCCGGCCTTCTGCTGGTCCTCCAGTTCCTTGATGGCTCCTGAATCCCACGCGCCTTGACGCGTTTGGTGCCCATTCCCAACGCCGCTTGAAGCTCCGTCATCTCCCGGGCGTCGAGATCTGCGGTGAGCTGCCCGGCCTCCTCGGACGCCGATGCGACGAGGGATTCGGCTGCCGACAGACAATCGGTGAGAGTGTTGAGCCGGGCGGGCAGCGACAAGATCTCGTGACGCCGTTTCCTGGCCTCCTCGTTCAACGCCAAGGCCCGGGCGCGACCGACATGCCCCTGGGCGGCGCGGGCACAGTACTGGGCCATCACCTCGTCCACGCCGTCACGGCGGACCAGCAGTTTCGCCACCTCCTCAATCGGTGGGGTGACCAGCCGCAGCTCCCGGCAACGGGAACGTATGGTGACGATCACATCGTCGGCGCTGGGGCGCACAGCAGCCACACGGTTTTCGGGGCGGGCTCCTCGAGGGCTTTCAGCAGCGCATCGGCGCCGCGTTCGGTGACGCGGTCCGCGTCCTCGATCACGACCACCTGCCAGCGGCGGTTCACGGGTGCGACATTGGCTCTGGAAACCAGCTGTCGCATCTCATCGACGCCGATGCTGAGCTGTTCGGTGCGCAGCAGGGTCACATCCGGATGGGCACCAGACAGCGATAGTGCGGCAGTCGTTGCAGCGCCCGCAACCGCCGTCGCGGCACTGCAGGGCGGCTGCGAACGCCCGTGCCGCGTTGGAACGCCCCGACCCGGGCGGTCCGACGAACAACCACGCATGGGTCATGGCGTGTCTGCCACCCGCCACCGCACGTCGCAGCGTCTCAACGGCCCTGTCCTGACCCACGGGTTCGTCCCACACGCTCACGTGCTCATCCTGCCATCCCCCACCGACGAAGAACCCCTTTTCCCATGCTGGTCGAGGCCGGACCGCGAGAAACGAACAACCCAGTTCACCCGAGCAGAGCGAGCACGCTTCTCCGCGACCTTTTCAGCGATGTTCTCCCGCGACTCGCGGGCGCCCAGCACGAGGTAACGTTCCGGGTCCTCGCCGGCCAGCCGGAGGAAGTGTTCGCGGGCGCGACGGTGGAAAGTCAAGGCCTGCGGCCTCCAGACGATCCTGCTGCCGGATATTCGCAACCGCCTCGGCGGGGTCGATGTCGAGCAGCACGGTCAGAGTCTGACCGCAGCCCGCCCGTCGCCCAGCGCGCCACCTGCTCCACCTCGGCGAGATCCAGCACCCGACCCGCCCCTGGTAAGCGATCATCGAATCGACGTAGCGGTCGCACACCACCACCTTGCCGTATGCCAGGGGCGGGAGGATCACCTCCTCGACGTGCTGGGCCTTGTCAGCGGCATAGACCAGCGCCTCGGTGCGGGCGGTCAACTCCGGGTGGCCGGGGTCCAGCAGAAGTTCGCGCAGCTTCTCGCCGATCGGGGTGCCGCCCGGCTGCCCGCGTCACGACGGGTTCGATGCGGCGGTTCCGAAGCCGGGAAACGAGTTCCACCACCTGGGTGGACTTGCCCACCCCGTCGCCGCCCTCGAAGACGACAAACAAACCGGGGGTGGTCGTGGAAGTGCTCATCTGCGCACCCTTAGCCAGTAGTTTGCGAACCTTGACGACCTGCTCGGGCCAGTCGGCGACGAAACCGGCGCGGGCAGCGAGCACCCGCTGGTGGCCTCGTTCCGCTTCCCGGCCTCGTTCGAAGGCCTCCGCCGGGTGAGGCCCTCCAGATCCGGGGGGTCAACGTCCGCGACGCAGTCCCGCAGGTCGCGGGCAACCTGCGTGATGGTGTTCAGCAGCTTGGTTCCCGGTTTGCCGTGCAGCCGCACCGCCACCAACCCACAGGCGTGGATCTGCTCGAGCTGCCGCCAGCGCGGCCCGCCAGTCGGAGCCGGGAGAGTCGGCGGTCAGCGACCGGCAGCGATCGGCCAGGGATGTAGGCCCCTGCTGGGCGCGTTTCAGCAGCAGCATCGCCGCGGGTTCGGCGGAGACGTCGCCGAGCCGCGGGCACGCACCGCAGTCACCAGCGGGTCCGTCACGTCGAGGGCCACCTGCCGGGGCGTGGCAGCCTTCTCGACGGCGGATTCCACGGCCCTGCCGCCACTCGGGGTCGAGAACGTTCGCCAACCCCGCACGTGTCCCCGGAACTTCTGGAGGGCATCCGTGATGGCTTCCTCGTCGCGGTACTGCGCCCGGACGAGACCTTGCAGATCGGCGGCGAACAGCCCCGTCACGAACGCCTCCATGGTTGCTCCGCGATTCAGCGGACCGGGGGTCGGGAAGTCGGTGCCACCGGTGGCGGGCGGGCCGAGGCGCTGCTGAAGGCTTGGGAATTCGTCGACGGCGGTCGCGGAGACCGCGTCCAGCGCAGCCAGCACGTGCTCCAGCTGGTGTCTGCCGAGCAGGTCGGTGGGGTGAGGGTGGCCTCCCGGTAGCGGGCCGTCGCCATACCTCCGCGACGCACCGTGACCCGTTCGTCGCGGATGCTTCCAGGGGCCCGTCGGGTCCCGCAGAAAGGTATTCGACCCGCTGGCATTCCAGCGCGGCCACCGGTCCGAGCACGGCGCGGCGCACCAACGGTCGAGTGAGGTCGGCGAACTCCTGGGGCAGCTCAGCGGTGGCCCCATGGGAACGATCCGTTCGGCGGGCAGATGCGGAGCCCATGCGGGTGCGGCGAGTACCAGTCCCCCAGCCCGCCGAGCACCCGATGCGCCAGCACCACCCCGGCGCGCAGCAACCGGTCGTCGGCGCTGTCCAACACGGTCACATCGATGCCGTGGCTGGCTGCGCGGCGCTCCATCAACCCGGTGATCCCGATGGCATCCGACAACAGGGACGGGGCATCAGCCTGGAAGGAAGGTCGAAACGCATCACCGCCGGTCGCTCGAAACCCATGGCATCTACCTTCCCACAAGGCCCGAGGAAACCGGAGCGACGCTCGAGGTGACGACCTGGTTGAGCCAGAACCCTTCCCCAGGCTGGTTGATCCAGGCCCCGAGCGAAGGGGGCAACCTCGACATCGTCGTTGGACTGCCAGGGGCCCTTGTTGCAGATAATCTCCGCCTTGTACAGCGATGAGAGCGCCTCGGCCAGTTCGCTGAAAACCATCGTCGTACGAGTCGCCCATCGACCGGATGGATGCGACGACGACGAGGAGAGTTGCGTGCTCCTCAGTCCGTTCAAGCAATGACGCGGATCGTGATGCGCTCACACACAATCACCCGACACCACAGCGCTCAGCATCTGGCCTGGCGTCGCACTCAACGATGGGTGGAACGATTCTGCCACAGGGCGCTGCGCCCTGAGATCGCTATGCACTCTTGAATCGTCGACTTGTCATCCAGGCAACGCAGCATGTAGCCAGCGACATCACCCCTGGGGATTGGCCATCCCAGCCAGCCGCCTCAGCATCCCGAAGCTCTCGGACCATGCCCGTGGCCCGCTTGTTGGTCAGACCTACCGGTCGGACGATCGTCCAATCCAGTCCCGATTCTTGGACCACTTGTTCCTGGGTGGTGTGGTCGGCGAGGGCCGGAGCGAGCATACGGGTTACCAGGTGCCGCATGCCGAGCAGCATTCCTGCAGAAGCACCAGCACCCAACGAGGACTGCACGATGATCCGACGTAGGCCTATCTTCCCGGCAGCCTTGAGGACGGCCTGGGTGATGGCCGTTCGATCACGGCTGCCGTCGTTACCGCCATTGACGGTGACAAAAACCGCTGTGGCATCCTTCAACGCCTGGCGCACGACCTCCGGGTCACGGGCATCGCCGGACACAAGGCGCGCCCCAACAGGACCAGCACCACGACGGGAAAGACACGTGACCTCAAAGCCCCGCTTCAGTGCCAACTCCGCAAGTTCCCTACCCGTGCCGGACGAGCCGCCGATGACGCAGATCCGCCGTCGGGCACCCTCGCGCTGGTGCGCAACGAGGGTCTGAGGTTCCGTGCTGATCGGTTTGTTGACACGACTCATCACATCTGTCGCGATCCGACGCAGGGGCGGGGTCCAGCGATCCCGGAACTGAATCCACGGCCCAATGGCGTCCCGATAAGGCATCCGGCCTGCATCGGGGCCGAAAAGCCGGCTCTCCAGATCACCGGCCTTCTGACCAACGAGACCAGCTACCGCCGAAAGAATTCGGAGCCCAACGTTGCTAACAGATCGAACCGGATCCTCGTTGGCGACGTTGTCCTGAGGTGACAAGCGTACTCACCGAGTGCCTTCAGGTCGGGAACTCGACCCTCGTCGTATTCGCGCAACGGCATCGAGGCTACCAGAGGCCAGCGCGTCGGCCAGCAGCATCGCGTCCTCCAGACCGGAATTGACGCCCTCACCTGTCGGCGGGATGACGGAATGGGCAGCATCACCAAGAAGGACGAGCCACTCATCATGGGACACCCGGGGACAGCGCACAACGGCACCACCGAAGGGCGCCCGCCCGAAGAAATCCACATAGGCGTCATGAGTGAGCAGGGGAAGGACGAGCGGGGCGTACTGCCGCAGGTGCCGACGCAGGGCATTGATGTGGTCCTCCGTAGGCTCCCTCGACAGAAGCAAGGCCTCCGCTGGGTCACCCTTGATGGCCGTGACCGCAACGCACCACACGCCGTCCGGCAGCGTCGCGGTGTAGATACCTTTGCCCGTGAAGATGTGATGCCAATTCGGATCCAGTCCGGGAGCCACTGCACCAGGTGCCGAGAACAGGACACGGAACTGGACGCCCCAGTCACTCACGTCCGGGACGAAATCAGCACGCTGCTCGGCCATGGTCTGACGCGTCTTCGACCAGACCCCGTCACATGCGATGACCAAGCCGTTTCCCACCTCGACCGTGCTGGGGCCTGTGAACTGCAGGGTTCGGGAGGCCAGATCGATGGCCTCCAGCCTGTGGCCGGTGCTGAGAGTGATTCGCCGGTCCTGTTGCGCTGCAGCCAGAAGGATGCCCGTGAGCCGGGCTCGAGTGGTGCCGATGATGGTGCCAGACCGCATCGACGCAAGCATCCGGCGCCCGGCACGGATCTTGAATCCCTCGACAAGTTCACCCTGCGCGCGCAACTCCTCGACCAGACGCGGATCGATACGCCGCAACGTCTCCTGACCACGCGGATTCACCCCGATCGGGTAACTGTTCGCGTCGGCCAGAGAAATGACATCCCTCGCCTCGTGGATTGTGACGCGCCGGTCTTGGGCAGCCAACAGCAACGCCGTAGTAACCCGACCAGGCCGGCACCGATGATGTGAATATCCGGGTCACCCATGGGCCATCCTTGCCTTCTTGAATTCCTTCCCCCACCGTGGACGACATGCTACTCGGGGCGCCTACTAGCTCTGGCGGAGCGGTTTTCGAGGCCGCGGGACCTCCCACCAGCAGGTCGGGAACCAACAGCAGCCATTTCTTGCCCATCCGGGGCCCCGACTCAGAGTTCATCCTCGTCCCGGTTGAACCGGTCGATGCTGACGACCCCTTCCACCTCGCTCAACTGAGTCATGACAACAGACAATTCCGGTCCGGAACGGAATCTCATCCGGGCACGGACAAGCTGGCGTCCGCCGAGCACGTGCTGCCTGGTGTTCACCAGGGCGGTCTCACAGCCGAGCGAGTTGGCGTGGGTCAGGATGTCGCGCAGAGCCCCGCGTCCGTCCTCGTAGGTGATCAGCAGCGTGCTGCGATCCCCGGACGCCGGTAGCAGGCGCCCCAGCGGAGCGACGATGAACACTGCGACGAAGTGCAGGACGGTCGCGAACACCGCCAACGGGATCAGGCCTGAACCACACGCCATGCCGATGGCCGCAGCCAGCCAGATGGACGCCGCCGTCGTCAGGCCACGGACCACATCGCGGTTGACGAAGATGAGCCCGGCCCCAAGAAAACCGATGCCAGACACGATCTGCGCCGAGATCCGTGAAGGATCCCGGGTCACCTGATACTCGGCCAGCCCGATGAACCCATGCACCGAGATCAGGGTGAACACGCAGCTGCCCAGCCCCACCAGCGAGTGAGTGCGGACACCGGCTGCCTTGTGCTGGAACTGCCGTTCCAGGCCAATGATGCTGCACAGCATAAAGGCGAGCGTCACCAGTCCCAGCTCCAGCGGAACCTTGCTCCAATCAAACAACACCGTCATCTACCCCCATGGGCCAGCACCCACTTGAGCATAGTGGTTCGATGCGCCAGAAACTGCGTTGACCGATGGTCGTGCAGGCGGAGAAAAGGACGAGACCCTGCCCGAGCCGGACGACCCGCTCGAGTCAGCTGACGCAGAACGCGCCGCCCCGGCTCACTCGGCTTTGAGGGTGGTCTTCTTTCCTCGTCGTGGTTTTCTTCGCTGCGGTTGTGGTCTTCTTCTTGGCGGTGGTCTTCCGGGCGGGTTTCTTCGCCGGGCCCTTGGCGCGTTTCTCCGCGAGCAGTTCAAAAGGACGTTCCGGGGTGATGGTCTCGGGCGAATCGTCGCGACGCAGGGTGGCGTTGGTTTCGCCATCGGTGACGTAAGGGCCGAACCTCCCCGACTTCAGCACGACGGGTTTCCCGCTGGACGGGTCGGCGCCGAATTCCTTCAGCGGAGGGGCAGCAGCCGCTCGTCCACGAACATGGGGGCGGCGTAGATGGCGAGGGCCTCTTCGAGGGTGATGTCGAAGATCTGTTCCTCGCTGGTCAGTGACCGCGAGTCGCTTCCTTCTTCAGATACGGCCGTGGCGACCGTTCTGCGCGTGATCTCGACGCCTTCCGGGTCCTACCGACCACCCGGGGCAGGCTCATGAGGCGTTGCGCTGCGCTAGGTCGATGCTGTCGAGGACATCGACTGAACAGCGACGCCGTCCGGGGTTTCACCGACTTCGGGGTTCCCTCCGGCAGCACCTCGGTCACGTAGGGTCCGAACCGGTAGTTCTTCGCCACCACCATGCGCCCGGATTCCGGGTCGACGCCGAGTTCGCGTTCCTCGTCGAGGGGCGGCTGAGCAGTTCCTCGGCGACCTCCGCGGTCAAACCGTCGGGCGGCAGGTCGTCGGGGACGTTGGCGCGACGCCCGTCGGCGGCCTCTACGTAGGTGCCATAGCGTCCGACGCGCACGTCGATGCCGGAGTCGCCGAGGGGGAAGGTCGACAGCCCCTTCGCGTCGATGTCGCCGAGTTCGGTGACGAGCTTCTGCGAGGCCTGTGGCGGTGTTCCCGTCTGGGCCGCGGTAGAAGTCGGTGAGGACCTTCAGCCGTTCGGCCCTGCCGCCCGCGATCTCGTCGAGCAGCTCCTCCAGCTGCGCGGTGAAGGTGTAGTCCACCAGCTCGGTGAAGTGTTCCTCCAGCAACCGGGTGACGGCGAACGCCAACCAGGTCGGGCACCAGAGCGGAGCCTTTCTTGAACACGTAGTCGCGGGCGGTGATGGTGCGGATGATGGAGGCGTAGGTGGAGGGACGGTAGATCTCCAGTTCCTCCAGTTTCGCCACGAGCGAGGTTCGGTGTAGCGGGCCGGGGGTTTGGTCTCGTGCCCAGCCGCCTTCACCTTCTCGGCGGCGAGTTCCTGACCCGTGACAAGTTGCGGCAGCCGCGACTGCTTGTCGTCGCTGGTGGAGTCGTCGTCAGTTCCGGCGACGTAGGCCTTCAGGAAGCCATAGAAAGAGATGGTGCGGCCCGATGCGGTCAGCTCGACGCGTTCCACCACACCCGCCCCCGCCTGAACCGACGCGGTGGGGGCGGCGGAGATAACGACGCTGACCTGCTCCCCTTCGCATCGGCCATCTGGGACGCGAGGGTGCGCATCCAGATCAGCTGGTAGAGGCGGTGGGCGTCGCCGGACAGAGCCCGGTGGCGTCAGGATGGGTGAAGACGTCACCCGCGGGCCGGATGGCCTCGTGGGCCTCCTGAGCGTTTTTCACCTTCGAGGCATAGATGCGAGGGTTTCGGAGGCAGGTAGCGGGCTCCAAACAGCTGCTCGACCTGGTCGCGGGTCGCTGCGATGGCGGAGTCCGCCAGGGTGACGAGTCGGTTCGCATGTGGTGATGAAGCCCTTCTCGTAGAGCTCCTGGGCCACCGACATGGTGCGTTGCGACGTGAAGCCGAGTTTCCAGCCAGCCTCCTGTTGGAGGGTGGTGGTGCAGAACAGCTCGTAGGGACGGCAGGTGTGAGGGCTTGGCCTCCACCTTGTCGACACGAGACACGGCAGCCTCGAGGGCCGCGGCGAGTGCGGTGGCGGTGGTCTCGTCCAGGACTGCGACCGAGGCGCTGGTGGGCTGCCCGGTGGAGTCGAAGTCGCGGCCCTGGGCGACGCGCACCCCGTCGAGGGGAGGCCAGGCGCCGGGAAGGTGCGGGGATCGGCTTCAGCGCCGCCGTCGAGGGTCACGTCGAGGTCCCAGTAGCCAGCGGACACGAAAGCGATGCGTTCCCGTTCCCGGTCAACGATGAGACGGGTGGCCACGGACTGGACGCGACCCGCCGACAGTTTCGGCATGACCTTCTTCCACAACACCGGGGAGACCTCGTAGCCGTAGAGACGGTCGAGGATGCGGCGAGTCTCCTGCGCGTCGACGAGGTCGGCATCGAGCTGGCGGGGTTGGCGACCGCCTCGGCGATGGCCGTCGGCGTGATCTCGTGGAAGACCATGCGATGGGCGGGCACCTTGGGTTTGAGTTCCTCCAGCAGGTGCCACGCGATGGCCTCGCCCTCGCGGTCACCATCGGTTGCTAGGAGAAGTTCGTCGGCGTCCTTGAGTTTCTGCTTCAGCTCCCGCAGCGTCGCCTTCTTGTCAGCGGCCACGACGTAGAGGGGGCGAGATTGTCGTCGATGTTGACGCCGGTGCGCGCCCATTTGAGGCCCTTGTACTTCGCGGGCACTTCAGCAGCGCCGGTTGGGGAGTCGCGGATGTGGCCGCGACTGGACTCCACCATGTAGCCGTCACCGAGGGTAACCGGCAATTTTCGTCGCTTTCGTGGGTGATTCGACGATCACGAGTCGTTGCCGTTTGTCCGCCATGTGTTCCTGCCTCCCGTCGTCCGCATGGGAACAATAGCCCACGGATCCATCCGGGCTGTGACAAACGACTCAAAAAGGCAGATCATGGGCACGTCGCGTTCCGGTGCAGTCCTCTCGGGGACGCGTTTTCCCGCGCTCAGGCGCTCTCGGAACTCGACGGCGCATCGGTGATACCGCGAGCCGGTTTCACCCTCACACCTTCCTCGATAACCGACGGAGCTCTCGAAGGTTTCCTGGTACCTGCTCTCGGTGGTCACCGTGGTGCCCACTGCCTGGAAGGATGCGGTGTTGACGTAGGTGGCGGCCTTGTCGACGGTTTTGGTTGTCGGCGAACACGGAGCGCAGTTTGACGTGATAGGTGCACCGGTTGCTCCATGGCCCGCTCATGGTGAGGGTCGTTTCCTGCTGGCCGACGGAGTCGACCTTCCAGGTGGAATCCGTCCACACTCTTGCCGACTCCGTCCGCGACGACACGAGAGAGACTGGTGTTCGGGTTCCGCGGATCGCTGCACTCCTCGATCACACGGTTGTACACCCGGTCCGTGGCTTCGGCGGAGAACATTCCGGGGCGGTGGTGTCCTTGATGACCACCTGGGCCCCAGAGGAGTGGTTCGCGTTGATCCATGCGCCGGGCGCCGTGACGTCCCAGTTGATGCCTTTGGAGTTGAGGTGAGCTGTTCGGCCTGGCCTGCCGGTTCGCTCGCGGGCTTCCAGGGTTCGACGGGTTTGACGACGATGGGTTTGTCGTAGGGGCAGAGGGACGGTCTGGGTTTTTCCACTGAGGCTGATGTCGGTGGTCGCGGTGGTGGTGGTCTCAGCGACCTGAAGGTTGACGCGGATGGATCCCTTGACCTCGGTTTTTCCGGCGGATTGCTTCCTAAAGACACAGCTGATGGTCGAGTTCGCATCTGTGTTATTGAGGGCGCACTCACCGGCCTTGGATCCGTCGGTGGTAGTCATCAGCCTGCAGGGCGGCGGTGTCCTGGAGCTTGAGGGAAAGCAGGCAGCTCGACCGTGAATTCGTCACCAAAAGCCACTCGGGCGTTCGTTCCGTCGTAGTTGACACTGAATTCGAGGTTGTCGCCCTGCCAGACCTCCTGGCGACCCGCGACCGGGGCACCCGAAGAGTCCACGTGTTTGAAGGTGGCGTCAGTGAAGACGATGCCGGAATTGATCTTCGCCTGAGCCGGAGATTCCCCTGCGACGAGGAAGGTGGTCGACATCGCGAGGATGGCAGAAACCCCGCGGTCGCGACACGTCGTCGCGAAGTACACACACGATGAAGATTCATTTTTCCCTCCCGAGGTCTCAACGCCGGAGAGCCTGCAAGGGTTCCCGGAAGCGATGAACATCGCATGGCTGACCTTAACTCTTCGCGACGGTTTTTCGGTAGTCCCAGAAGGCGATTGACGTGGCCCGCGACAGGGGCACGCGGACCAGATGGGCGCTGTTTCGGAACCGTGGCCGGGTCCGCGCGAAGAAGCCACCCAACTAATGGGGAGGAATAAGGCAGGCCTCCTCGCGCGGGTTCGGGACCGGGATTCACCCGGCCTCGAACCTTCTCATCCCGCCCACCTCAGCCATTGCGGTAGGTCGTGGACAGTCCGGTCCGATGGGTGCAGAGCCGCTCTGGTCGATGCGGGCGGCGCCTGCTGCTGAATGCACCCGCGCCGACTGCCCGCCGCAGAAACGAACACGGGTACTTCATGGACACCTCTCACTGACGACACGACCAGGCGGAACGGCCTTCCCCTGACACAACAAGTCATTGAAAAACAAACTGTTATCGAAAGTATAGGCGCCTGTCGACCTTTCGGCCAATTTTCTCTTCGGAAGCGTTCCACGGGCGCCACAGGGGCTCCGCGGATGGTCGCCTTTCAGGAAATCGGTCGGTTCTGCACACACGACGATGCCGGCCTCTCCACCTGAGGGAGGCCGGCGTCGTCGTCTGGCTGGACGTCAGCCCCTGAGGCCAGGACGGCATGGAGAGCAGGGTGAAAAACCGTCTGCACCTGGCTGGGGGCGACGATGGCACTGTAAACCCCGCCTCGATGCGCTGCATCCCACGTTCCTGTGCGGCGTGGGGAGTCGTGCGCCAGGGACATGACCTCCCAGTGTTCACCGTCGTCGGTGATGCGCATGGCACGCACCGGGAAGCCGTCCAGGAGCCGTGGGTCTTGACGATCCCGGCTGGGCGATCTGGTCGAGTTCGATGACGATGCGTCGCTGGATACCGCTGTCGTCGCGGCGGGGCCGATCGTCGAGCAGCCTGCCGATGTCGTCAAGGTTGAACTGCCCTGGAGAAGGGTCGGCTTCGACCCTGACGGATGCTTGCATGCTGAGCGGGTCGGGCCGTCGGGCGAGGTTTTCGTCCCATCGGTTTCTTCCAACCCATGAACAGGCCCCGGTAGGTCGCAGGACCTCGGCAGGCGCTCCTCCGGACTCCGCCTCAGGGATCTGCGCGCCGGCGCTGCAGGATCGTCAGGGTCGACGTAGAGATACGAGGCCTGAGGGGTCGCTGGGAAGGTCGATGACGCCGCTGCCGTTGAAGGGCGGGAATTCCAGGAGTCCCTCGAGCGACGGCGCGTTCCTCGTCGGTGGTGCCTCCCATGGCGGGGTAGACGGTGTCTGTGGGCATCAGGGGAAACGCAGGGGTGTGGATGATTTCCGCCCCGGCCGAGGGGCCTTCGGGGCCGTCGAGGTCGAGCGCGGCGACGGATCCTTGGCGGAGTCCTCAGAGCCGATTGAGTCCGCTGCCACGGCGTATCCGAAGTTGAACCCGTACCCGTGCTCGAGGTATGCCTCGAGCAGATTGAGGACGAGAAGCTTCTCGAGCCAAATCGTCATCTGCTTCTCTCTCCGTCGCGGAAACCTGCTACCAGGGATCATGTCACTTCTTGGAGCCGCGTTCAGCGAACGAACATGTCGAACGAATGGACAACAACCCCTCAAGTCAGGTTTCACGCGGCGGTAGGGAAATAACGGTCAGGCCCGGGAAATGGTTCCCCGGGCCCGGACGTCCGTCGAGTCAGCGACTCAGCTGCCAGTTCTCGGCAGGCCAGGGTCTCACGACCGGCTTCCTCATTTCCTTCCCGGTGGGCGTCGGGACGCCGGGTGCGGTCAGTTCAATGGTGGGAGTGGGGATCCACCGATGGGCTCGGTGCAGGCGAGGCGCGGCGCATCGCTTTGAGACGGCGGAGCACTCAGCGAAGCGGAAGACGTGGGTGCAGGAGCGCCGGTCGGCCCAGGGAGCCGGGACGGTTTCCTTGGCGTAGGTGTTCGTCACATTCACCTTGACGGTCTCATCCCGACAACAGTCACAGCCTGACCCTGTCAACACTCAGCAGTACCCAGCCCGCGGGGCGGGAACCTCGGAAACCACCTCACACGTAGTCCCAACCGGGAACCTACCCACAACCTTCTCACCACCAGCAGCCACCGCAGCGGTACCCGTGGCGGCAACAGCTCCTCATCATTCTCACCCGCGGCGGAGCACTTGTACTCAACACCGAAGCTATCGGCACCCTCAGAACCACCATCAACAACAGTCTTGGAAATCGCAAAAACACCAAGATCCCGCGTATAGGTGTTCGTCACATTCACCTTGACAGTCTCATCCTTGACAACAGTCACAGCCTGACCCCTGTCAACACTCAACGAATAACCAGCCCGCGGGGCAGGAACCTCGGAAACCACCTCACACGTAGTCCCAACCGGGAACCTACCCACAACCTTCTCACCACCAGCAGCCACTTGAACCGTACCGGCATCCGGAACGCCATCCTCACCAGCAGCAGAACACTTATAACCAACACCAAAACTATCGGCACCCTCAGAACCACCATCAACAACAGTCTTGGAAATCGCAAAGGTTCCACTGAGAGAGGCCTCGGTGGTGTTCATCAGCGAGACAGGAAGGGTCACCTGGTCCTCGATGGTGAAGGTGGCCTGGGGCTCTTGTCGCCGTTGATGCTCACCTTTTTGTTGGCCGACGAGAACACCGGGGCGCCCCAGGCGATCCCGGGGGTCACGGGGTCGGCGGAACCAGTTTCTTCACTGAGGGTGACCACGGTTCCCTTGGGGAATGTCGGCATGTACGGCGTGGTGCTCCCGACCGTCACGGCCAGTTTCGTCGGGTTCTCAGGTGCATTCCAGCCAGGGTAGTCCGCTGCCGTGGTGCCTGCAGGCAGGGTGTAGTTGACGGTGACATCGAACTTCTGACCCCGCGGCGGGATCACGTCACCCTGGATGTTCTTGCTCACCTCGAAGCCACCGAAACCTTGCTTGTAGGTGACGATCGTATGAAGGACTCGAAATAGCTGCGAACAGCAGTGGGAGTGGTGTGACCCGCCTCGACGAAGGTCGCAGCATTGGTGTACTGGAATCCGGGAGTCACCGTTTCGCCGCCGGTGAAGGGGTGGCGAAGTCAACCCGGTAATCCTTGTCCGTGGAAAGCGGTCCCTCGACCTTGAAGGTGACGGTTCGTCCCTCGATGCTGGGGGTCACCTTGAAGCCGTCCAGCTCACCGGTTCCGTCCCCCTTCGCGACGACGCGGTCGGTGGCCTTGCCGGTGGCGGGATCACCGTACACCCTCGATGAGCTGCACCGTGGAGGGATCCGGCACCTCCATGCCCACGCTGATGGTGTCCTTGATGGTGACGGGTCCGCCGTTGGGGTAGTTGTTCTTCAGCCAGGTGCCACCGAAGATGACGCGCCAGTTGATGGCCTTCGATCCGGAGCCGACTCCGGTGGCCCCTTGACCGCCCTGGTGCCCGGGGTGAACGGCACGATCCTGGGAGCGACGATATCTTCGCCCCAGGGGTGCTGGAACACATGGTTCTGTCCGTTGATGACGAAGGTGCTGCTGGTCCTGGACGTGACCCCGTCCGCCACCAACTGTGCCCGGAGCGTCCCCAGGATGTCTGTACGGCCCCGCACCGCGTCGTTCAGGGTGCACGTGATGAGGCTGGCCTTGATATTGCAGTCACCGACCTGAGTCGCACCCACCATGAGGGGTTTGATGACCTCCGCTGGGAGTTCCCCGCGTCGCGGTTCACGAACAGCTCAGGCATGGAAATGGAAAAGGTGTCCCCGGCTGTGGGTTGGCTGTCGTGGCATCGAAGGAAATGTCCAGAAAAAGAAGTTTCCCGGATAAGTTGTCGTCCGGGAGCTGGCACGGGGTCCCCGGTCTCGGTGACATGGGTGAGCGTCACCGGCCCGATGCGATAGCGCTGTTCTCCTCGGCGTGCGCCACTGCACCCTGCGCGTAGGCACCCATCACAGCCAACATGAAAGAAGTCAGCACCGCAATGAAGCGTCGCCACGGCGACACCTTTCGGACATCGGTCGCAATTTCCCCTCCTGGACCTGCAATCCCGGAAAACCTCCGGCGAAGCACAATCACTGGTCAGCATAGGGCAGTCCCCACGACCCGGAAAACGCAGATGAAAATACCCTTCTTTCGTCACATAAAACGACCACTCAAACCCAGCCAAAGGAATATAACTTTTTGGGCTTTGGGACAATTCTTTCTCGCCCTAGTTGAACCGAAATCACCATTGCAAGGCTGGTTGCCCCGAAGCTGAGCACCCTTCCATCCGGGCTGGCCCGCGCCGGCACGTGAGCGCCAGAAAAGCAGCCGAGCCGAAACAATCCGGCAGCCGACAACAAACCCGGGCGGCGAGTTCAGGGTTTTGAGCAGCGCCCCGGTGAGGAAGTCGACGGAGCATCGTATCCGGGCGGGAAGGTCCGCCTTGGCGCTGCGCCAGTGATGACCTTGACGATGTCGAGGTAGAGCACGGCATAGATGGTGTGAGCGATGTCCTCGAGATCAGCCGAGGGCTCTCTCGGTTCCGCCAGACGCAGCAGCAACACCTGAAGAATGGCCTGTTCGACGCGCGAGACGCTGCTGGTGGCCTTTTCCCGGTGCTCGACGCTACCGAGACAAAGCCTCACGCTCGTACGCGAGCATGTTCTCGGGGTGGGTCATCGACTCCTCGACGAACGGATGCAGGATGGTGACGATCGACTCGGCTGTCGTCTGGCCTTCCGCAGCCCCGACAGAACCGGCCTCGATTCCCTCAGCGAAGCGGTTGTTCATCACCGCGACGAGCAGCTCAGCCTTGGAGCCGGCGTACCTGAACAAGGTCCCCACCCCACATCTGCCGCCTCCGCGATCTCTGCTGTGGTCGCCGCCTTGTATCCCTTCTCGCGCAAAGAGCCTGGTGGCGGCCTCCAAGATGCGTTCCTGCTTGGCCGTCTTCTTGCGCTCGCGCAGCAGGGTTCCAGCGCCGGCGTCGACTGCTGCATGTTCATCCTCACCACCTGGCTCCACGAGACGTCGTTGGGGCTGCTTGCACGATACAGCATTTTGAGCGTACTCGAAAGGAGTAAAATCCGTTTTAGAGACGTCGCGGAGGCGCGGCGCCGGATGGATGAAAGCGTGGAAGACACTGACTCGCAAGGCGTACATGATCGGCGCGGGGATCGGGAACCTCGCCGCCGCCGTCTATCTGATCCGCGACGGCGGCTGGCGCGACCAGATCACGATCCTGGGGCTTGACGCACGGCGCGAACGACGGCGCTGCCGTCAAGGAATTCGAGGGTGAGTACGGGCACCACCCGCTGAGCAATGCTGCCGGTTTCCTCAACCGAGGCGGGCGGATGCTCAACGAGGAGACCTACGAAAACTTCTGGGATGTGATGGGCAGCGTGCCGTCGCTGGACCAGCCGGGCAAGTCCGTCACACAGGAGATCCTCGACTTCGATCGCACGCACCCCACCAGGACATCAGCAGACTGATCGATTCGAAGGCCTGCGCGTCTCGGGGCCGAAGGGGTACCGGCACATGCAGTTCACCAACAAGCAGCGCCTGCTGTTGGCCCGGTTGATGACGCTGCGGAGTCACGCGAGACGAACTCGACGACGTTTCGATCCGCGATTGGTTCGCCGAGACACCGGACTTCTTCACGACGAACTTCTGGCGGATGTGGAGACCACGTTCGCCTTCAAGGACGTCTCCTCCGCAGCCGAGCTGCGCCGCTACATGAATCGCATGATCCTCGAGTTCTCCCGGATCAACACCCTGGAGGGGTCACCCGCACGCCGTACAACCAGTACGAGTCGGTCATCCTGCCGCTGCGCGCCACCTGCAGGGACAGGGGCGTCACCTTCATCACCAACCAGCAAGGTCACCGAGTTCGTCTTCGCGGACACCCCGTTGCGCGACGAGATCATCGTCACCGGCCTGAAGTACGAGGAGGTGTGACAACAACGACGCCGAAGGCCTGATCGAGGTGCGTCCCGAGGATCTCGTGTTCGCCACCAATGGTTCCATCACGGACTCGGACCTCGATCGGCGATCTGGACACCGCGATCGTCGAGGACCACCGTTACGCACCGTCGGCCCTGCTGTGGAAGCAGGCTGCGGGACGTGTCTACAACCTCAGCCATCCGGACAGGTTCTTCAACGACCGTTCGCGGTCAGAGTGGACGAGGTTTTCACCGTCACCACCTCCGACCACAGTCTCATCAACGAGATCTCCCGGCTGACCCGTCAGCTGCCCGAGACGCTGCTCAACACCTTCGTCGACTCCGGCCCGTTGATCTCCCTGGTGGTGCACCATCAGCCGCACTACCGCAGACCCCCGAGCGGGAGTCTTTTGGGGATATGCGCTCTATCCGCGCCGCGGGCGATTTCATCGCCAAAACCGTTCATCGAGATGACGGGGCAGAGATGCTGCTGGAGACGATCGGACACCTGGGACGCATCGACACCACCGCGCACCCGATTACGGATCGTGTCGATGAGTTGATGTCCACGGTGATCAACGTGGTTCCCGCTCACATGCCCTACGCGTCGGCTCTGTTCAACCGGCGCACACGCTGGACCGTCCGAAGGTGGTGCCCGACGGGTCGAAGAACCTGGCGTTCATCAGCCAGTTCGCCGAAATGCCGTTCGACATGGTTTTTCACCGAGCGGTATTCGGTGCGGTGCGCGCAGGTCGCCGTGTACACGTTGCTGGGCCTGGACAAGCCGTTGACGAAACTGCACCACTGACGAGAGATCCCCGCGTGCTCGCTAAAGCGGCCTGGGTGATGTTCCGCCAGGAGGCCGCCCTGCGCTGGCCCCTCCCACGGACTCGCCTGCGAAGGCCTGCACAACGTTTGGGGAGGGAATGAATGGAGCAGGCGACGGGAGTCGAACCCGCCTCTGAAGCTTGGGAAGCTTCCGTTCTACCGATGAACTACGCCCGCGCGTCGCTCAAGGACGGGCCCGTCTAGCGGAGGATCACACCCGCTTGGCAAGCCGGGATGCCCCCGGGTAGGGGCTGAACCCTATGCTACACCGGCATGAACATCCTGGGCATTGACGTTGGCGGTTCCGGCATCAAGGGCGCCCCTGTTGACCCTGGCGCCCGGAGACTTCGCTGAAGCCAGGTGCGGATCCCTCACCCTCAAAATCGAGCCCCAAGAACGTCGCGGCTGTGGTGGCGGAGATCGTCGAGAACTTCAAGGGAGCAGATTCCCGCCGACTCCCGCATCAGCTTGACCATTTCCCGCCCCGTCGTGCACGGGAAGGTGCCGTTCATGGCGAACCTCCACAAGTCGTGGGCGGGACTGGAGCCGCGACCTTCTTCGAGGATCATCTGGGACGTCCCGTCACCCTGGTCAACGACGCCGATGCCGCCGGACTGGCGGAGGTCCACTACGGCGCGGCGAGGGCAACGACGGCCTGGTGATCAGTGACCACCCTGAGCACCGGAATCGGCAGCGCCATCATCCATCGCGGGGTGCTGAGTGCCGAACGCCGAGCTGGGACGTGGAACTCGACGGTTTCGAGCGCGCGGAGACCCGGGCGGCCTCCTCCGTCAAGGACGAGGAGAAGCTCAGCTACAAGGCGTGGGCCGTGCGTCTGCAGCGCTACTACAGCCACATCGAGGATGCTGTTCTCCCCGACCTGTTCGTCGTCGGCGGTGGGGTGTCGAAGGATTCGGAGAAGTTCCTGCCCCTGCTGAGCTGCGCACCCCATCGTCCCGGCGAAGATGCGCAACCGGGCGGGGAATCATCGGCGCGGCGCTCGCCGCACAGGACGCAGACCCTGCACCCCGATCCCTCCCAAAGCCGGTTGACTCGGGCGCTGCTCCTCGAGACCGGTTGAGTGGAGTCGGGGCGCTTAGCTCGAGGCGGCGGCAGAGACCGAGCGAGAATCAGGGCGATGATGACCACGCCCAGGATCGCGCAGTAGATGAGGAAGCTCGTGAACTTGTTGGAGGAGACGAACTTCAGCAGCCAGGCGATGGTCGCGTAGGCGACGACTCCGGGAGACCACGGTGGCGACGATCGTCGGTCCCCAGCCGATGGAGGCATCAGCGATGTGTTTCCCGGCAGTGACGGCTTCCAGCCCACCGGCGGCAACGAGGCAGGGGATGCCCAGGAAGAAGGACAGCCTGGTGGCGGTCACCCGATCGAAACGCAGGAACAGACCCGCGGAGATGGTGGCGCGAGCAGTGAAATGCCTGGGAAGACCGGCGCGAGGGCCTGGAAGCAACCGATGATCAGGGCGTCCCGTTGATGCTGACGTCGCGCATGCCCTGGTGAGGTTCTCCTGGCGGTCCGCCAACCACGCAGCCACGCTCCAGAGGATGAGCGCGCGGCGATGACCCACATGGAGCGAACCGGGCCCTCGATGAAGTCTTTGAGCAGCAGCCTGACCACGGCCACCAGGGATAGACCCGAGGATCACACCCCAGCAGGGTGTAGTCGGGGTCCTGCCGGGCCTTGCTGGCCAGGCCCTTGCACCAGGCCACCACGATCCGGACGATGTCCTTCCAGGAGTAGATGATCGCGGCGAGGTGGCGCCCACCTGGATCACCGCCGTGAAGGCCGTCATGCCTTCCGAGCTGATCTCGTAGCCAAAACAACTTCTCGACGATGTTGAGGTGTCCCGTGGAGGAAATGGGAAGGAATCCGTGATCCCTTCGACGATGCCGAGGATGACGTGCAGCCAGTTCATGGGATCTCCTGATGGTTCTAGCGAACAGCAGCGGGGCCGAGGGTATCACCCGGGATGACCGGGCAGGAGCGGTGCCAGCATTGCGGAAAGGAGACGGTCCGATCCGTGGCCGACGGCACCTCCCAGAGCGTCCAACGGCTTCGTGTGTCGGGTGGGTGGGCGTTAACCGTGTGTTATGCCGGGAGGGTTTCAGGTGTCGTCCGTTTGGTGGACATGGTGGCGTGTGTGGGGTGTTGTTGCTTGTCGAGGGCGATGTGGGTGGATTGGTGCCGGATGGGTTGCATTTGATGTTTAAAGGGTGGTTGTGGGGGTGGGTGAGGTATGGGGACCTCCATGTGTGTGTAGTTGTTTTTCGGGAAGGGTGTTTCGCGTGAAGTTCGCGATGGAGGTGACACGTTGGTGGTGTTGAGCAGCGGTCTCAGACGGAGTCTGAGGATTTGAGGTGTGGTGAGGGCGGTTGTTTGAGCTGCTGAGCCGTTTCGTCGGGTCAGGTGAATGGTCCGAGCGAGGGCTGCTTTGACAAGTTCAAGGGTGAGTGTGGATGAGATTTCTGCGTCGTTGAATTCTGCGTTGGCTGGGATTGTGGGTTCGATTTCAGGTCAGAATCGGGCGTTTTGTGACGGCAGCTGAGGATGGTGCGTCGGTGCATGCGTCGGCGGAGGTGCTGCTGATTTCAGTGCTGAGGGTTTTGTCGTATCGGTCCGCAGTATTTTTCTGCTGGGGTTGTTGCTTGTGGTGTTTATTTGTTTTTGGTTTGTTGTGTTGGGAGTGTGTGTGATGTCTGGTAATCAGATGGATCGTAATGATTACAGTGTGGGTGCGTCTCAGGCTGTGCAGGGGAATTTTGCAGGCGGTGGCTTCGGGTTGGAGGCTGCGTTGGATCGTCGGGATGCTGATGTGAAGCAGGGCGATGAGTGCGTATCAGGCTGATGGGGTCTCTGATGAGTATGCGCATCTGGAGCAGCGGTGGAACATGGCGGGTCGTCGGGTACGTGAGGTGATTGGAGCGATCCGTCAATCGTTGGCGAGAGAACGATGACGTGGCCGCCAGGGCCCTATCGACCGCACGCTCGGCCATCCCGAATGACGAAGGTCGCATTTTCTCCCTTCGCCGACGAGTGGGGTCAGGATTACCGGGCCTTGCTGTGTTCGAGTGAACGGGTCACACTCACGGCTGCCGTTCATGGATTCATCCGAGATGCCCGTGAGGGTCAGGTCAAACCGATCCTAGAGCACTTCCACGGCAGCCCATCTGGGATGGTTCGTCGCCGACGAGCTGCAGTTCTCCGGCGGATTGTGGGTCGTCCGGGGGCGAGGACGGCGCCATCTACGATGGTCGGTCCGGGTATCGCCTCCAACGGCTTCAGGATCTGTGGGAGAAGTCCTTGGCGGGCCGGGAGAAGTTGTGGTCCTTCCGGGGTTGGCCCCCACCGCCCAGGGGCTTTCTTCTTCGATGTGTTCACCGAGGAGCGGGCCCAGGAAAGAACCCGGTGCGGAGCGGTGGCCGAGCACATGGTTGCGGGTCTGGGTGGTGCAGGTTGGTGCGGTGGGGTGAGTGCGAGACCACTGGCCAGCGTGTGGAACAGGGATGATGTGACCTACTCGTTGCGGATGCAGATGCCTGTGTCACAACGTCATCTTGCCCGCGGCGAGAACGAGGGAGCCGGTGAGCTTCAGGGTCTCCAGAACCAGAAACAGGCTGCTGGAGCACACCCGAGGGGTTGGTGCCAGCTGGCGAGTACAGGAAGCCGGCAGGCCTCCCGGAGGGCGCCGTTGGCAATGCATCCGGCGATCACCGAGACCCTCAGGGGCTGGTTCAGGGTTCCGTCCGAATCTGGCGATGGTCTCGTACAGCGAAGTGGTCGATCTGGACGGGTCGCTGGGACAGATCGTGTCAGAGAAGAATGGACGTTCCGTTGGCGGTGTTGATCGGGGCTCCGGCGGTGACAGGGACCCTGCAGATCGATGTGGCGGCCCTGTCAGCGCATCACGACGTGACGCCGCTGGGTTTTGAGGCGGGCACCGAGCTTGTTGGTGAGGTTCAGCGGCAGGGACGAGCTGTGGCATCAGCTGGTCGCGTTTGCCCCGACCTCGACCAGGAACGCCTGGCGGCTGCACTGGCTGTCGAGTTCGACGACCTGCCGCCCGGGAAAGAAACGAAAAGGATAAACCGATGGCCACGGGCTGGTATTGCTCAGCGACGTCCCCTCACTGAGGAGGTGCACCACCGCGCGTACAAGCGACTGGGAATAACGGAAATGCTCGAATGGCTCGACGGCCAGGTCTGCACCCTGCACGACGAGACCGGACAACTACATTCTCACGGTGCATGCCCCCATGGTGATCCACGATGCCCGGGAGGCAGCAGCTGCGCTGGTGGATCCACCGGAGGCATTCGGGCTGTGGAGCGACATCATGGTGCCTGTGACAACACGGAAAAAGGCCGCGCAGTCGGCCGAGGCGATCGCCACCGAGATCGGTGGCTTGATACGGGAAAGGATATGACTCTCGCGACGAGTTGGAAGAATTGATCCTGCTGGGGTGGAAAAAGATCCTGACGGGCGTGGGGACCGAGCAGGAGGGCCCTGATCGCGGCGTTGGGCGATGGGGAGTTCGAGGCGATTTTCACTGGGATCAGTGAGGGCCGGCGGCCTGATCGCGAAGGTACCCGAAGCGTTGCAGGCGTTGATGCAGAATCGAAGTCGAGATCTGCAAGCGGTCACGAACCGCGTCGCTGCCAGCGCGGCTGGGGTGAAGAACTCGGTTAAAGCCTACGCCCGCGGGCAGGAGGACATAGCCGGCGAGTTCCAACGTCAGATGTCGGTGTCGGCGTCGAGTGGCGACTTCTCCTATTTTCGAAACCCACGGCTACAAAGAAGCTTATTCACAGCCATCCTCAAGCGCGCCCTGACTAGGGGTTTCGCTGGTCGACACGTCGCCTATGCATAAGCCTCAAAGATGACCAGTAAATTCAAAGCAAGAAGAAAGTGGTGCGTCATGGGTGAGCAGCCGCAGTCGGGTGATGGGTTGAGTGAACCCGGAGGCGTTTCCATGTGAGTAAGAATATTGAGGCTTATTCGTGGCCCTCCTCAAGTGTTGTCTGACTAGGGGTTTCGCTGAGCCGAGGTGTTGCCTGTGAATAAGCCTCATTAATGCCGGGAATGTGAGGGCCGCGTCCGGGAAGTTGAAGTCCATGGGGCAGGTGGTTGATTCTCGGATGGATGCGATTGTTGGGTTGTGGAATGGTTTACCGGCTGTGTATGTGGCTCCGGAAGCGGAGCAGGCGTATGGGTTGATGGCTCCGGCAGCGACGGCATCGGAGACGATCAAAACGAAGTTTGAGAAGGCCTCCAGCGCGTTGGATGATTTCGCGGGTGCGATAGAACCGGTTAAGAGCGAGCTTGAAACATTGGAGCAGGAGGCTGCTTCGTTTCGTAGCGCCACGTTGTCGGAGTATGGGGACAAGTGGCGGGATCACCAGGAGGTAGTGGACCGCAACAACGCATTGTTGGGGCGTTACGCGAAGGTGGTAGAGACTCTCACCACAGCGGCTGCGGCGTGCGCGAATACGATTAATGGGTTGCTGGATGGGGTAGAGCTGCCTGCGGTGGAGGGGATCTCGGCGGATGCGCTCATGCAGTCTGGGGAGATGATGCCCTGGGGCGCACCGGTGGAGAAGAACCGTAACTGTGCGGAATCGGTGGGTCATGGGGTGCAGAACTTCGCCAAGGAACACCTGGGAAGGCGCTCAGGCGTTGTTCGGTCAGGGGCGCCGATGGGTCGTGGTCGTGGGAGAATTTCGGTAACGCCTGGGTGGGGGTTGGGGATTTCGCGTTGTCGGTGTGGGTGGCGAAGAATCCTGTGGTTGCGGCTGGGGTGACGCTTCTTGGCGGTAGGGATGGGGCCCAGTGGGTGGCGGATCGTTACAAGGTCGTAGCGAAGGCTGCCGCGGGGATGGTGGGTTTTGATTTGGATGCTGCTCACCTTGAGGGTAGGGACGGATTCCATAAGTGGAAGAAGGACAGGGGTCGTGGCCTCGGTGACTGAGTCTGTGCTCAATATTGCTTCTGCTCGTATTCCTGGTGCCGGACCGGTCAAGGGTGTTATTGAGTGGTACCAAACTGGGTGCCGCAGCACTGACAACGTTGAACCTGGCCACGATGTGCCGCAGACTATGCACTTCCTGGTGGTGGGTGGCTGATCCGGGTGGGGTCAAGGTTGTTGATCTGGGGTTGGAGCAGATCCAGAAAACTTGGGCCTGTCCAGTTTTCTGTGTAAGCGTCAGGTAGGGGTTGATTCGGTCAGGGGTATGCGGTGGTGAGCTGGGCCAGGGCCTGTTCCAGTCGGTGGTGATCTGTCCTTCGACGAGGCTTGCCCTTGGCCTTGCGCTTGGCTGGTAGGCAGTCCTTTCTCCTTGTCGCGTTCTCGGGCTCGTTTGTCCTCGATGTCGCAGATCGCCAGCCACAGCAGCTTGACCACCGCCTCATCGGAGGGGAAGTGGCCGCGGTTCTTGGAGACCTTGCGTAGCTGGTGGTTCAGCGACTCGATGCTGTTGGTGGTGTAGATGACACGCCTAGCATTGGCGGGAATTCAGGAAGGGAGTGAACCGCTCCCAAGCCCGTTCCCAGGTCGCCACCGTCTCAGGGTACTTGACCCCATATCGGACTCAGAAGTCGGTCAGAGCCTGCCGGGCGGCCTCCTGGCTCGGGGCGGTGTAGACGGCCTTGAGGCAGTGCGCAACCTTCCTGCGGTCACCGTGGGAGACAAACCGCATCGAGGCGCGGATCAGGTGGACCACGCAGGTCTGAACCGTAGCCTGGGGCCAGGTCGCCTCGATCGCCTCAGGCAGGCCAGTGAGCCCGTCACAGCACACGATCAGCACGTCCTTGACGCCCCTGTTGGCCAGCTCGGCGCACACGTGCGCCCAGAAGCGCTACGGCCTGAACCCAGATACCCAGGACGTGCTTGACGCCGTCCATGTCCACCCCGACCGCGATGTGGGCTGAGCGAGGCGACCAGTGATTGACGCGGACCCTGGCCCGGATCGCGTCGAGGTAGAACTCACCGGGTAGAACTCTCCACGCGGCGGCGCTGCCACTCCAAGACAGTCTCGGCGACCGCGTCGGTGATCCTCGAAATGGTCCCCGAGCTGAGCTCCACACTGAGCGTGGAGGCCAGGTGGTGCTGGATATCCCTTACGGTCATTCCCGCCGGCGTACAGGCTAATGATCATCGCATCGAGCCCATCCAAACGACGCTGGCCCTTACGCACCAGGCGCGGGGTGAAGGTCCCGGCCCGGTCCCGGGGCACCTCGATCTCAAAAGGACCCACCTCAGAGTCCACCATCTTAGACGTGGCTCCGTTCCCTAGCATTGCCGCGCGCCTGGCTGGTCGGCTCGCCCTTGTCGTAGCCCTAGGGTGCTCGGTCAACTCAGCAGCCAGGCCCCTCTCCAGGGCCTCCTTGACCAGGGGCCGGCAGCAGGCCATCAGTCCCGGTCATGTTCACCTGCCCGGCATCAATCTTCTCAAACAAGCCGTCCAGAGCCCCGGTCTCGCGCAGCTGGTCGACCACATCCCGCCCACCAGCAGGAGCCCTGTTGTCGTCATCGGTAGCAATCATCAGTGTCAGTCCTTCCACAAGGGCTTACACAAACCATTGAACAGGCTCAGAAACTTTCGTTCCAAAACTTCTGTTGATCTCACCGATACGGCGGCACCCACCAAACCGGGGCCGCTGACTCCCAGCGGACACACTCCCAGTGGTCACGGCGGCAACCCCCACACCACCACCAGCGGCGGGAGCGGTGGTGGTGGGGGTATTGAGTCTCGGGCCGGGCCCTGACTTCCAGCCACCCTAGCAGGGCGGGCCGAGGCTGAACCCCTCCACGGCCTGAACCTAGACGCCAACAACCCCACCGGCACCGGTAGCGGCTCCGCTGTGGGCACCGGTTCCGGTCACAACAACACCGGCCATGGGTCTGGTGCAGGCAGCGGTGCAAGTCATACCGGCACCACCAGCACAGGAACCGGCACCGGTTCCGGTACAGGTAGCGGCTCCGGTGCGGGCACCACAGGCAGTAGTGGCGCAAGCCATAGCGGCACCAACAGCGGTAGCCACCAACCCTCACGCAAACACCGGCAGCAGCTCCAGCACCAGCACCGGCAGCGGCACGGGCACCGGCAGCGGCTCCGCTGTGGGCACCGGTTCCGGGCACAACAGCACCGGCCACGGGTCTGGTGCAGGGCAGCAGTGCAAGTCATGCCGGCACAAGCAGTGGTTCCAGTACAGGCAGTGGCGGTGCAGGTCATAGTGGCGCTAGCCAGCAACCCCACGTGAACACCGGCAGCGGTCCACGTCCCGACCCGCTGATCGAGAAACCACGACCCCACCACACCCCAGAAAACACCACCAACGGCAACGGCGATACGGAATCCTACCAGCGGAAAGAACCCAACACATCCCCACCCGAAAGATCTTTCAACCCCAACAACCAGAAACAATAACGGGAACACCCCACACACACCACGACCAGGAAACCGCTGCTCCCCTCGAGTCGCGGGAACCCTCATGGGACATGACGGCGATTCCACACCAACCGACAACCATAACCCACCACACCCACCCACCGAACCTAACGCGAGCACCACCCCACCGATCCCGACCATCCCACCAGCCCGGAACACCCATCCAGGCTGGTGACGGGTCGTCTCCTACAGGGCAGAACACCGGGTCTGATGCATCGAAGTTGCCTGATCCACCCACCGTGGAAACCTGGGATGGCAAAGATTCCAAACACACTACGCCCGGGCCAGGCCAAAGAAAGATTCGAGTCGACTACACCGACGCGGACGTGAAACACGCCTACGACAACGCATTCGACCCGGCGAAGGGGGAACATGTCGACCCGCGTACCGGGGAACCACTCGTAGAGACCACCCGTGATGGACGAGGACGCGGCTGGGAGATGCGCTACGACCCAGCCACCAAACAATGGAGCGCCTGGAACAGGGGCGACGGCTACGGGCGTGCAGGGAAACCTATCGCCTTCCCCGACTACAATCCAGCGGTAGGGAAGACCTACTCCTCCGGTGACGGCCTGGCTCCCCGGAGACCCCCATCCACACCCCACCCGAAACCCTAGCCGAGCCACCGGAACACCAGGCGTGGAACACGTGAACCGAGGCAACACCGGCGGCAAGGAGAACCCGAAAAATAGAGAACTGGTTGAAAATACCAGGGAGGCTTATTCATAGGGGTGTTTTGGCTTTCCCCAACTAACGCTTTACCGAGGGGAGGTGAGGGCGGCTTGCCCGATCTGAGACAATTCAAGGTGTAGAAACAAGAACCCTCAGATGAAAGACAAGCCGCTGCCGTGAATACTACCACGATCCTGAGCGTGATCAGATCCTTGACCTGTGTGAAATGATCCACATCCCGTTCCGGAAACCTTCCCGTAGCAGGATCCCGTGCCCCTAGGATTGTTCCGCTGTATCCAAGTCACTTTGTTGACGCTCAGACACAATCTCACCCAAGAGTTACTGGCCGACATCCACACGGTTTCCCAATCCACCATCTCGAGGGTGATTACGGTTTACACTCCCTTGATCGCCGAGGCCCTCCAAGCCTGGGTGCCCGGCACGGGGGACCTCGACCCAGACCGCCAGTACATCATCGACGGTACTCTGGCGCCCTGCTGGTCATGGTCGAAGCGTCCCGAACTGTACTCAGGCAAGCACCACACAACGGGAGTGAACCTGCAAGTGGCCTGCACCCTGACCGGACAGCTCGCCTGGATCTCAAAACCATCAGCAGGCAGTGTGCATGACGCAAAGGCCATCAAGAAATCCGGATTCCTCACAACCCTCAATGCTCACAATCATATCGGGGACAAGGGCTACATCGGATTGGGGATGATCACCCCCGTGAAGAAACCCGCCTATGGTGAACTCACCGACACCGATAAAAGAAACAACACGGCCATCAACCGTGTCCGTTACCTCATTGAGCGTGTCATCGCGAACCTCACAACCTGGCGTGTCCTGCACACTGATTACCGTCGCCCTTACAACACCTTCTGAAACCACAATACAAGCCGTCACGGGGCTCATCTTCACCTACACCCTATGAATAAGCCTCCAGGAACAAATCACCGGCTGGAAACGCAACAACAAAGGCGAAATGCCCGAATACACACTCTACGACTCAAAAGGTAAACCAGTGCGTATCGACGGGCGCACGTGGCGGGGACATCCCCCACAAGAAGTCTACCTCGACGCGAAACGCGGATACCAACGCGTCTACTACGACCCCACCCACTCCGAAGGCATGCAGCGGCAGCTGATTGATGAGGCGAAGAGGCAACGCAGGGTATTGCCCCGGTGCTAAACTGGATGGCACATCTCCTCCAGAGAAGGAGCCGACGCCATCAGCAGAATCCTGGAAGACGAAGGTATCTACGACGTTGATGTGATCTACACTCCTGAAAGGTAACCACGAACATGACCCACGATCTCGATGACATTTCCACACGCGCATGTTGGACACGCCTCAATGAAACACCGGAAGACATCGCCCGCATGTCCATGCGTTTCATGCAAGAATTATCCACTCGACTTGAGACGGGCCCATGGGATGTTCTGGAGGACAAGTGGGACGGCACCGAGGCTGGATTGGTTGAGGTTATCAAGAGGAACCCTATTACCGATGATGACGGGGAACCCATTCCCGGAGACGGATACGATGAGGCTTATTCGTGGCCCTCCTCAAGTGTTGTCTGACTAGGGGGTTTCGCTGGCCGAGGTGTTGCCTGTGAATAAAGCCTCGATATATTTCTGACCAACCACAACAAACCCCTTTTTGGACACCAGCTTCAGCGTGCAAGCCGGCGAGGACCAACTCATCGAACGAATCGCGTCACCCCGCTTCATGCAGAAGTATTACCACTCGAAGCACGCCTCGGCAGGCGAGTTGTGGGACGCCTCGGTTCACGCCGCAGGAGGTTTATTCATAGAGTGTAGGCGAAGATGAGTCCGGTGACGGCTTGTATTGTGGTTTCGAAGGTGTCGTAAGGGCGGCGGTAATCAGTGTGCAGAACACGCCAAATTTTGATGTTCGCGATGACACGTTCGATGAGGTAGCGGACACGATTGATGGTCGTGTTGTTTCTCCTGTCGCTGTCGGTGAGTTCACCATGGGCGGGTTTCTTCACGGGGGTGATCATTCCCAAACCGACATAGCCCTTGTCCCCAATATGCGTCGTGGCATCAAGTGCCTCAAGGAATCCGGATTCCTTGATGGCCTTCGCATCATGCACACTACCCGGCAGGGGTGGGGAGATCCAGGCGAGGTGTCCGGTTAGGGTGCAGGCCACTTGCAGGTTCACGCCTGTGGTGTGGTGTTTGCCTGAGTACAGTTCGGGGTGCTCGTGCCACGACCAGCAGGGCACCAGAGTACCGTCGATGATGTACTGGCGGTCTGGGTCGAGGTCCCCCGTGCCGGGCCCCCAGGCTTGGAGGGCCTCGGCGATCAAAGGGGTGTAGACCGTGACCACTCGTGAGATGGTGGCTTGGGAGACTGTGTGGATGTCGGCCAGCAATTCCTGGGTGAGATTGTGTCTGAGCGTCAACACAGTGACTTGGATACAGCGGAACAACCCTAGGACACGGGATCCTGCTGCCGGATAGGTTTCCGGAACGGGATGTGTGGATCAGTTCGCACAGGTCAAGGATCTGATCACGCTCAAGGATCGTGGTAACATTCATGGCAGCGGCTTGTCTTTCATCTGAGGGTTTTCTTTCTACACCTTGAATTGTCTCAGATCGGGCAAGCCGCCTTTACGTCCCCCTCGAATAAAGCGTCAGTTGGGGAAAGTCAAAACACCCTTATGAATAAGCCTCCAGTTATGGCTTTCGATCCCGCATTCGTCACCGGCCAGGAACGAGCCGTTCTTCGCATGACCCGCCGAGGCGGCTGGAAGATCTCCTTCGGGTATCGGGTGTGGATCAACGACTGGGTCGGAACCGTCACCACCCACGCGGAAGGTTTGACCACCGAACGCCTCGGCAACGGCACCCTCATCAAAGTGCCCGACACCTGGCCCGCACAACGAGTCGTCGACGCCCTCACCGAAACCTTCCAAACCAACAACCTCGACGAAGTCCCCATCGAATGGTGACACCACCCCACACCCCCTAGAGGGGAAACAAGGCACCCCGTGACAGCACTGACCACCGAAGAATTCACCACATGGGCCAACCGCCTGCCAACCTCCCCTGGCCCATGACCACCGAGGAATTCGCCAGAATTGCTTTGGAGGAATTTGATTGGAAGATCGGTGAGGATAAAGAGGATTTTCTCGTCAATTTTTCTTCTGGGGCTGAATCTGTCTGGATCGAGTCCAACGAAGAAGGTCATATAGATCAAATTTTCATTCCTTTGCTTGTTTGTAATGAAGGAGATGTCAGAAAAACCCTTTGCGTCAATGATTATTTCGCAGAGTATGTAAAGTTGGATCGGAAGCTTGGGGCTCTATGATGCGAAGGAAAATTGGAAGGGAACCTTTGGCTACATGGAAACATTCAACTGGAAGCATTCTGGAACTTGACACCAGCGCCAAGGTGATTTTGTTTACTTTTCTACACGCCCCAAAGGGGCCCAATACTACGAGTGAAGATGGCGGTTGAGATGGGCCAGAAACAGCAGGCAAGAAGGGGTTCCACTTGTCGCTCATTCCGCAAACCGTGCTGCTTGGACACTACTGAACCTATTTCATCAGAGATAAAAATGAAGGTCCTCAAGGGTTCGATCCTGTTATTGATGACTGCGGGTCGCGAGTCGCCAATAGAGTCTTCTCGACGTTTCTCATGTCCGCCGGCGAAACAGCCGACACGGTAAGGTTTATTCACGGGTAGCGTGCCGGCCAGTAAAACTCCCCTACTCAGAACATTCTTGAGGATTACTGTAAATAAGGCTTAATAGGCGAGCATTGGATTCCCGAAAACCATCTACCTCCGCATGAAAGTGAGAAATTGGACATGACGACATCCGAAACCTGGGAAGACTTCGAGTCGGCCCTGACATCCGTGCTCCTTGACCTCGAGGAACGAGAAATGATCACCATCAAACTAGCAGGAGGCAAAGTCCCATTCATCCAGTTCGCCGGACTGGGATCCCTCAACGGAGTCGACGAGATCCGAGCCGAATTCTCCGCCGAGAACGTCAAGGGGCGACCGAGGCGCCTCCACCACCTTCACACCCGAACAGCGGGACTACTTCACACAAGCCGGCTTCACGATCGCGAAAGAAGGACTCGTATGGCGACGCGGCTACCCATGGCCCACCCCAGCCAAACCATCCTCGACGTCGTCGCAGCCTGCATCACCCGCCTCCGAGACATCGCAGGAATCAACAGCCCCCAACAACTGTGCTACACGGCCTGGCAATACCCCACCTGGAAAGAAACCCCTCACGGCGATGAATACCTCCCCGGCGACATGGATCTTGCGATCCCAGAACTCGGCATCCCCCACGAATAAAACCCAGATTCCAAACCCAGCTTCACAACATCAAAGTGATCTTCACACTTCAAGGCGACCACGAACATGACCCACGATCTCGATGACATTTTCCGTGTATGCGTGTTGGACACGCCTCAACGAAACACCAGAAGACATCGCCCGCATGTCCATGCGTTTCATGAAAGAATTCTCCACCCGAATCAAGACGGGACCTTGGGAGCCACTGGAGGGTGAATGGGACGGCACCGAGGCTGGATTGGTTGAGGTTATCAAGAGGAACCCTATTACCGACGACGACGGAGAACCCATTCCCGGAGACGGATACTATTTCACGCTGAACAATGACCGTGGCCCTTTGAACACCCACTTCAATGTTTCCGCCGGCGAGGACCAACTCTTCGAACAAGTCGCCTCACCTTGCTTCATGCAGAAGTATTACCACTCGGAGCATGCGTCGGCGGGTGAATTGTGGGACGCATCGGTTCACGCCGCCGTCATGGCTTTCGACCCCGCATTCGTCACCGGTCAGGAACGAGCTGTTCTTCGCATGACCCGCCGAGGCGAATGGAAAATCTCCTTCGGGTATCGGGTGTGGATCAATGACTGGGTCGGCAAGATCACCACCCACGCGGAAGGTTTGACCACCGAACGCCTCGGCAACGGCACCCTCATCAAGGTGCCCGACACCTGGCCCGCACAACAAGTCTTTGATGCCCTCACCACCACTTTCCAAGCCAACAACCTCGACGAAGTCCCCATCGAATGGTGACACTGCCCCACACCCCCTAGAGGGGAAACAAGACACACCATGACAGCACTAACCAGCAAAGAATTCACCACATGGGCCAACCGCCTCACAGGCCTCCCCTGGCCCATGACCCTCGAAGAATTCGCAACAATCGCGACGAGGCGAGTTTGGATGGACCATCTTTGACGGTAAACAGATGCTGGCCATCACTCTCCCGAATTATTCCGAACGCGTTTTTGTTGGAAAGACAAGCGAAGGGAAGTTCGAAAGATCCATTTTCCGTTAGCCAGAACTAAAAACGGAAGACCAAGATGCTGGAATAGAATTGAATGATCTGTTTGCTAGCTACGCAACGGTCGACACAGAGACTTGAGGAAACCCAACCAAGACGGAGCAAGGCCAAAAGCCTTTGATGACATGGACCCATCCGAACAGCTGCATCCTGCAAGTTGTCCGCACACGATCCTTGGTACTGTTCACCTTCTACATCCCACAAGGAGCCCGCTACTACGAGTAGCCACCAAACTCAAACAACACATCCCCACCAGAGAAGGAGCCGCGGCCATCAGCAGAATCCTGGAAGACGCGAGAATCTACGACGTTGATGTGATCTACACTCCTGAAAGGTGACCACGAACATGACCCACGATCTCGATGACATTTCCACACGCGGGTGTTGGACACGCCTCAGCGAAACCCCTGAAGACATCGCCCGCATGTCCATGCGTTTCATGAAAGAATTCTCTACCCAAATCAAGCTGGATCGCTGGAGGCCACTGAGGGATGAGTGGGACGGCACCGAGGAAGACCTGGTCACAGTGGTGAAGAACAATGCAGTAAAGACCGAGGAAGGCAAAATCAGCCGCGGAGCCGGATACAGCATCACCCTACTCAACGGCACTGACCCTTTGAACACCGATTTCAATGTGCGAGCCGGCACGGAGCGACTCATCGAACGGATCGCTTCGCCCAAGTTTTCACAGAGTTTCTATCACTCTGAGCATGCGTCGGCGGGTGAGTTGTGGGACGCATCGGTTCACGCCGCCGTTATGGCTTTTCGACCCGCATTCGTCACCGGTCAGGAAATGACCATCCTCGCGATGACCCGCCGAGGCGGCTGGAAAAATCTCCTTCGGGTATCGGGTGTGGATCAATGACTGGGTCGGCAAGATCGCCTCGCACGCGGAAGGTTTGACCACCGAACGCCTCGGCAACGGCACCCTCATCAAGGTGCCCGACACCTGGCCTGCGCAGCGGGTCGTTGATGCTCTCACTGAAACCTTCCAAGTCAACAACCTCGACGAAGTCCCCATCGAATGGTGACACCGCCCCACACCCCCTAGAGGGAAACAAGCCACACCATGCCCGCACTGACCACCAAAGAATTCATCACATGGGCCAACCGCCTCACAAACCTCCCTGGCCCACTTGGTGTCAAGTGGTGGAAGCAACTGAGTAGACGTTCGTATGCTTCGCGTGGGGTGAGCCATCCCAGGCTGCTCTGGGGCGTCCACCCAAGTTCTTCGGCGATGGCGCCTGTGGTAGGGCTGGTGTGGTGATCTGGGTTCCTTTGGGTAGGTACTCACGGATCAGCCCGCCTGTGTTCTCGTTGGTTTCCCCGTTCCCATGGAGAACGAGGACGAGACGAAAAACACATCTTCAGGTCGGTAACCAGGCTGAGCGCAGCATGACAGGTGCATCTCCGAGCCCTGATCTCAGGTCAAGGAACCCCGCATCACATCTGGGATGGTGTTGATGTGATCGATCAACACATCACACAAACTCTCGGAGTTCTTCCCCAATGGCAGAGCCAGAATCGTCACGAACCGGGTGGTGCGCTCTACCAAGGTCGCTGCCGCTGAGTGCCATGAGCCCCCGATGATCAGGTCACCCTCCCAGTGCCCTAGGTGCCCCTACGATCATCCACTTCCTCAGGGGCGGTCATCAATGCTGACCATCCCCACGAACTAGATGGGTGCGCTGCCCCACCGGGCTACGCGGCCTGCGTCTGGTGCGCTTTGAGCGCAGCATGATCCAGTGACGGGCCAGTTCTCCTTGTCACGAGGGCATAGAAACCTGGTTTAGACGGCCTCGTGGGACACAACCGCTCCTTCGGCGCTCGGGGAGCCCTTGCACGGATCTCTAGACTGCCATCACAAGCCTCGCCCGGAGTCCCCGCGACGATTTGGCGGGGTGTCCTGGAACGCTTCAGGTCCGCTAGCACCCGGGCCTTGAGGACCGGATCGGCATCGATCTTGCGGGTCTTTGGTCAGGGTCCGGCGTTTCTGGGCTTTCACATCAGCTGTCACCGGCTGATACCCACACTTCCCGCCGTTGCGGCGTATCTCCCGAGATACCACGGACACCGATCTACCAATCCGGTCCGCAGTCCGCCGCAGCGAGCATCCTCCTGTAGCCCCTTAGCGATAGCCGCCCGGTCCTGTACCGTCAACATACGCCGCACCAACAACCCCCTCCCCGACAAGCGCTGTTGCTACGACCCTATGACACCGCCCTTTCATGAACCCTTCGTGAGTCATGATGGCATCATGACTGTTTCACACCTCAGAAAAACCAGTCTTGCCGTTGCGGTGGTTGGCTCCTCAATGGTATCCATGGCGCTGCCGGTCTTCACCCCGACCGCAACTGCCGCCCCCACCCTCAGCGTGACTGCGAAAACAACTCTCAGCGATGGTGCAGGCCCCGATGTCCAAGTGAGGGTCAACGGCGTCGACCAGGCCGTTTCACGGTCAACTCGACCGACTACACCGTTTACGAGGTTTCACCGACGGCAGACCTGAAGAGCACCGACAGTGTTGACCTGTTCTTCGGCAATGACGCCATGAACCAGACCGGAGACCGGAACCTGTGGGTGCAGTCGGTCAGCGGCGGGAATGGTGTCGACTTGACCATCAAGGACGCCATCGTGGATGCCGGTAATACATGGGAGACCGCGACCGACGGCGCGAACACCTCAACGACGACCGGCGCAGTGTGGGGCAATGCAGCCATTCGCTGGAATGTGCCCAGCGCACCGGCTGCCCCCAGCGACGGGAAGCCCGCCGCAGCGACCAGCACCCTTATCTGCCGACCAGTACCGCGGCCTACTGGGCGTACGGGTCCGAGACTGACCCGGTGAAAAACGCGCCTTCTACAACATCGGTTTACACCCCAGCGTGGTGTGGTATGACGGTGTGTCATCAGATGCAGACACACGACTGACGAACACGCTGGCCAAGGCCAAGGCAGCCAACCAGGTTGCCCAGATCGCCCTGTACGGCATTCCTCAACGCGACTGCGGCTCTCTCCTACCGGTGGTCACAAGAACGCTGAGAGTTACAAGGCGTGGATCGACCGGGTTTCGGCCATGGTTGGCGACCAGACCGTCATGGTGATCGTGGAACCCGACGCGATCGGCTACTGCGGCAAAGCGGAGATCCGCAAAGAGCGGGCCCCGCTGCTCACCTATGTCGGGCAGAAGTTCCAGGCCAACAACCCCAACGCCGCCCTCTACATCCATGCCGGTTCCGGTCAGCTCGATCAGGAGGCGGCTGCAGATGCCGTGATCGATGGAGGCATCAAGTACATGCGCGGTTTCGCCATGAACGTCTCCTCGTCCGGCACGACCCCTGTCGAAGAGGCGTGGGCCGAACAGTTTGTCAAGACCCTCGAAGCGAAGGGCGTTGCCGGAAAGCACTACGTAGTCGACACCAGCCGCAATGGTGTTGCCCTTCAGGGCGACTCCAACCCAGGCGGGAAGTTCCTGACCTGCAACAACCCGACCGCCGCCGTGGGAACGCGGTACGACGAGCAATACCACTCGGTGCCCATGCTGACGCATATGTGGGGCCAAACCGGTCGGCGAATCGGATGGCGTGTGCCATCCAGGTGACCCGGATGCAGGAAAGTTCTTCCCCGATCTCGCAGTGAAGGTCGCTCAAAACGGAGTGACGGCCGGTACCATCGAATACTGGGAAGTCCCCTGATGCTGATGGATGCCCTTGACCGGGGCTGAGACATCTGCGCTCTGTTGGTCCGGCTTAACTGCGCCGGACCAACAGAGCGCAACCGGTGGAGTGCTACATGTTTCGTGGACAGTGACGAAAAACAGGTTTAATCGAACATGTGAGGTAAAATCTGTATCGTGTCCGCATCAAAGGTTCAGCGAAGAGTTCAAACAGCAGGTCGTGTCGGGTGGTCATTGAGAAGCCCCTGCACGATCAGCGATGTGGCAAAGTCCTACGGTCTGGTCCCGCAAACCGTGAGGATGCTGGGTGAATAAGTGGAGGAAAACCCATTCCGGTATTGAGGGTGAGGAAATGACGGCAGCCCAGCTTGCCGAGTACAAGAAAATCAAAGCCGAGCTGCGTGAGGCCCGGATGGAGATCGATTTCTTGAAAAAAGCGGCGGCCTTCCTCCGCGGCGGGAGTCCCGGTAAAAGCACGATACGCGTACACCCCTCCGCCAAAGAAGGCAACCACCCAACCCGTTTGATGTGCCACTGTCTGGAGGTGTCACATTCAGGCTATTACGCCTGGCGCAACAGGGGCATGTCAGAAACCCAGAAACGCCGTGAAGAACTCGCCATTTTTGTGACGTATTTCTTCAACGACTCCAAACAAACCCACCTGTTATAGACGGGTCCACAAAATCTTGGAACGCAATGGTGTTACAACCAGTCCAGAGACGGTGCGCCGGCTCATGCGGCAGGAGGGCCTGGTGGCGTGTCAGCCCCGCCCCAAGGCCCGCGCCACCGTGCCTGCCGCCGACCTGGCAGGTCGCCCCGACCCTGATCGAAAGAAACTTCACAGCAGATGCTCCGACCCAGAAACTGGTGGGCGACCATCACCCATATGCTTCTCACCCGGGAAGGATTCGTGTACCTGGCGACCGTGACGGGGCTGCTACTCGAAAAGAATTGTTGGCTACGCCATGGCGGAACACATGCGAACCGAATTGGTCCAAAAAGCCCTGGAAATGGCGGCTCAGAACTGCCAGCCCATCAAGGGTGTGACGATTTTTCATGTCGAGTCTAGGGATCGCAGTACACGTCCGCTGACTACACCGCCACCATGAACAAGTATGGCCTCCTCGCATCGGTAGGAAGAACCGGCGTGTGCTACGACAACGCAGCAGCAGATATCATTCAACGCCACCCGCGCAGGAAAGAACTCGTCAACCAGTAGGATATACCACACCAGAAGAAAAAGCAATCAAAGAGGTGACATCATGGATTGAACACTGACTGCGATCAGACCAGACTTCATTCCTCGCTCGGGTACCGAACCCCGAACGAAGTCCATCAAGATATGGGGAAAACCAAGACGGCAGCCTAAACCATAATCCAAGTTTTTCACTACCGTCCACAAAAACCCATAGCAGTCCATCGCGGCGGCCCGAGACCGCGGCGAGCTGGGACCGGCACATCCCCGAGGAGGCGGTGCTCGCCCCGGTCGGCCTGCTGCGCTCCGAACTGCTCCAACGCGACGTCAGCGACGATTTCCTCGACCGCGTGGTGCGCAACGTGGCAGTTCCTCTGTCACAACCCTGTCCCATCGGGGAACGGGGCCAGGCGCTCCCGGATGAACCGAACCAGCCGGGCGGGCCGTTCCGCGTCCACCGCACACGGCGCCGGACCCCACGGGGCACGACGATCACCACGGCGGGTGCTGCTCGTCACCACGCTCACACATCGCCGGGGTGGCCTCAGGTAGGCGTCGCTGGATCGCCGACGAGATCAGCGCCGCCGTGACCTGTTGGAACAGGGTGGAGATGATGACGGGAAACATCGTCGCCGCGGGGAAGAAGGCCGCGGCGATCACCGCGCCGGCGTTGATGTTGCGCATCCCCGACCCGTAGATCATCGCCACCGTGACCGCCCTGCCCTGCCCCGTCATGCGCGCCGCCAGCCAGCCAAACCCGTAACCGGCCAAGGAAATCAGGAACATCACACCAGTGATCACCAGGAGCATCGGATCGAGGGTCCACGATCGGCGCGATACGTGTGGAGGAAGCCAGGATCACCACGACAATCCCGCACTTCACCACCATCTGCAGCCACGGAATGACCCTCCCACTCACCCTGCCACCCATCGCCTCATTGAATGCAACCGCCAGCACCGACGGCGCCAGCACCATCACCACCATGCTGCGCATCAACTCCCCGGAATCCACGGAGACGTGGGCACCGGTCAGGAATTCCACCCCGAAAGGCAGCAGGACGGGCGTCAGCACCGCATCCACGAACACAGCGACAAGCCCAAGCGTCAGAGTGCCGCCACAGATCGCGATCCACGCGAAACCCGCGCTCGCCGTCGGCACGAGGAACTCAAGACCATGCCCGCTGCGATGTCGGGGCTGCCCTGCGAACCCCAGCCGGGCCACCGCCCACGCGACGACCGGCATCACGAAGTGAAGAATCCCAAGAATCAGGAGCAGCGGCGGCGGATGATGAAACGTCTCGACGATGCTCCTGGCCCGCAGAGTCGAGGAACCGGCGAAAAACGATGACGAAGAAAAACCGGCGCGATGGCTGGCAGCAGAACCCCGAGCTGTTCGGGAAAGAGCACCGCGACGACGATCGCCAGCGGAACGACGAAAGGCATAAACGCCGACAACCGGCGGTTGAGTTGGTGTGATGTCATGATGGTGCCCCCATCCTTGCACGTCGACCATCAGGACGTCGCGCGAGCGGAAGTCGGCGGAAAAGCCGCACCGGATCCCCAGGAACCATGGTCGGGTCCGCTTGTCGACCACCGGATCGGCGCCGGTAGCTGGGGGACATGTCGCTACCCGAAGAGCTGATCGCCGACCTCGACGTGATCCGCGTCACCCGGTCCGTGGCGGGGACATCGCACGGGCCTACCGGCTCGACACCCTCCGGACCGGTGTTCTTGAAGACACACCTCCCCACCCGGATGCTGTTCGAACGCGAGGCCCGCGGCCTGCAGGGCGCTGCGGGAGCCGCACCGCCGGAGCTGCGAATCCCGAGGTGCTGGCCGCCTCGCCCCGCGGGTTGGTGCTCGAATGGATCGACGAGGGTGGTCGTGGCCCCGCCACCGAATCGGCACTGGGCGTCGGCCTGGCCCGGCTGCACAGCTGCCCGCGCCCCACTTCGGTGGCCTCGACGGCGACACGTCAGGGATATCTGGGGTCCGTCGAGGTGGATCCTGACCCCGCGTCGTCGTGGTCCGAGTTCTACCTGGAACGCCGGGTGCTGCCGCTGACCCGACGGGCCGTCGCGGAGAAGCAGGGTGCCCGCCGAGGCCCTACGACTGCTCGACGTCCTCTCCCCTCGCGTCGACAGAGCTGCGCGCCGCCCGAACCCCCGTCGCTGGTGCACGGCGACCTCTGGGCGGGCAACCGCCTCGGTGGACGTCACAGGCGTCAACTGGCTCATCGACCCAGCCGCCCACTACGCGCATCGCGAGTTCGACCTGGCGATGATGGCGCTGTTCGGCGGCTTCGGCGCGGAGGCGTTCGCCTCCTAGCAACGAAACCACCCGCTGGCCGACGGCTGGCAGGAAAGAATTCCCTGGCACCACCTGACCCGCTGCTGGTGCACGCCATCCTGTTCGGCGGCGTGCGGCGCCTCCGTGCTGTCGACGCTGCGACAACTCGCCGCCTGAAACGACCTGCCACGGCATGGTGTCGACACGAGGCCACGTGCTCGTCGCGACCCGGCTCACCAGCTTCCGGGCTCGATGAACCGGTGGTGGAGTAGACGTTGGGACATGATCAGTGGAAAGTACGGTCGTCGCGCCCTGCTGTTCGGTGTCGGAACAACAGCCGGGGCGCTCGTTCTCAGCACCTGAGGCCAGGACGCCGCCACGGCCTCCCCGCCATCGTCCACCCCCAGCGCGTCCGGTCCCTCTCGCCGACCCCACGTCCCACATCCCCTCGGAGGCCACGGCCAGGACCGATCCCTTCCGACCGGTGTACCACCACACCCCGCCAGCGGGAACCTGGCGACCCCAACGGTTTGATCTTCCATCAGGGCGAATACCACCTGTTCCACCAGCGGGACGGCACCTGGGCGCACGCCGTCAGCCCCGACATGGTGCACTGGGAACGTCTGGGCACCGCCCTCGAACACGACGCCCTCGGCCTGGCGATGTCCGGCAGCTGCGTCGACGACGGCGCCAACACCTCCGGCCTGGTTCCGGGCGGCGGAATGGTCGCGATCTACACCTCCACCGAAGGCGGGGGCGCAGTCCTGGCGTACAGCACCGATCGCGGTCGCTCCTGGAAACGCCACGACGGCAACCCCGTCATCCCCAACGAGGGCCGCAAGGACTTCCGCGACCCGAAGGTTTTTCTGGCACGAACCAGCAAGTCGTGGGTGATGGTGGTGCTCCCTCGGCGCCGCATCGCCATATACCGTTCCGGCGACCTGCGGTCCTGGACGCACGCCAGCGACTTCGGGGAGGGAAAAGGTTCCCACGCCGCGGTGTGAATGCCCCGACCTGTTCCCCTCGACGACGTCTCCACCAGCCAAACCCGCTGGGTGCTGACGATGTCAATCGGCGACAACAACGAAACCCACGGTTCGACCGCCCAGTACTTCATCGGCGATTTCGACGGTTCCACGTTTTTCCGAGGACGACCGGATCCGTTTCACCGACGCCGGTCAGGACTTCTACGCGCAGAACCTTCGAAAAGGGTCGAGGGACGCCGCATCTGGCTGGGGTGGATGGGCAACTGGGCCACTACTCGATGCCCACCGAGGGTTGAAGAACCAGATGAGCATCCCGCGTGAGCTGACGCTGACCACCCGGGACGGAGTGCGGCTTCTGCGGCAGCAACCGGTCAAGGAACTGGATACGCTGCGAGGCCGGGCAGCGGGCGTCGGCGGGCTGTCCGCCACGGACACGACCACCGGGCGCTGAGGACGGGGCTGTCGTCGAGCTGGATCTGACGCTGGACGTCTCCAGGCCAGTGATGCGTGGCTGAGCCTGTGCCGCGGCCAGATCGACGGCACCCTCCAGGAGGTTCGGGTGGGTGTCATGCCCGACAGGCATCTTCACCTCGACCGCACCGCCGGTGGCTGAAACAGTGCCCGGGCCGCGACGGCGGACGGCACAGTTCGCCTGCGACGTGAGGGTCGCCTACCGTCCCGTCGACGGCACGGTGCGACTGCACGTCACCGTCGATCACTCCAGCGTGGAGGTCTTCGTCGACGACGGCGCCCCGTGGGATCATTGCTGGTGTTCGCCGATCCCGGGCCCAGGAACTCGCCCTGGGCGCGAAAGGGACACCGCGACGGTTGTTTCGGGAGCCGTGACCCCGTTGTCACTCTGACATGTGCCGAGGGCTGAGTAGGGATCCGGCAGAGGATCCCAGTACTTCGGTTGCTCGTGGTCTTGTCGCAACGGCGCCAGATCCGAGGATCGGAAGGGTTCCGTGGTCGGACGATGCCGAGAGCCACCACGGAACCCTTCACGCTCGAGGCCACGAGCTTCGGTTCCTGAGCCGCGGCACGACGTCGGCGGCCTTGGCCACCTGTTTTGCTGTGCGTGACGACGATGACGCGCACTTACCCTTGTCGTGTGCGGCGGTCTTGAGGATGTCGATGATGTCGCTGGCGGTGTCCTCGTCGAGGTTGCCCGTCGGTTCGTCAGCGAGGATCACCGGGGGCGTCGGAGACCAGTGCCCGACCGATCGCGACCCGCTGCTGCTGTCCGCCCGAGGTTTCATGACGTTGCGGTTGATTTCTTCCTTCTCAACCCCATCTTCTGCAACACCGTGCATCTGCCGGTGATTCACCAGGCGAAGGTTTTCCAGCGGGGTCAGGTCAGTCGTCAGGTTGTAGTTCTGGAACACCAGCGACACGTTGCGTTTGCGGTGTTTGGGAAGTCCCTCCTCGAGATGTCCTTTCCGTTGCAGAGGATCTTTCCACTGGTGGGAACATCCAGCCCGGCGAGCAATCCGAGCGGCGTCGACTCACCCGCGGAACCACCAAGAATCGCGTAGAACTTCCCTCCTCGAGATTCGAGGGTGACGTTTTCAAGGGAGTTTTTCGCGCCATTTTCTCGTAGGCGTAGTTGACCTTTTCAGCGCAAGAACGCTCATCGCGATTTCTAACTCATCGTGGAGAATCTGCTTCGGCGTGAGCCGCTGGCATCAGGATCGTCGACGCACCGCCGACCCAGGACGACGGCGTAGCCAGCAGCCAGGCGCGTCCGAGGTCGAGCGCCGAGGCGGCGGCGAAACTGAGGGGCGGGACGTTGACGCCGGCCTGGCCGTCGCCCGTGCCCGCTGCCTGCCCGACGACGAAGTCGCCGAGGATGCGGGAAACCTGCCCGGAGGCGAGGGCCGCCAGGCCACCCGCGGCGAGCGCAATCATGGTCAGTTCGATGCAGGAACTGCGCGAGCAGGCTCTTCTGGCCGTACCCACCGACAACAGGATCCGATCTCGTGCACCCGGCCCCGCACCCAGAACACCAGCACGAACACCAGAATCGCGACGCTCGCGAGGCTCACCCCGCCAGCATCAGGTTGAGCAACCCCTCGACGGTGGCGATCCCGAAGCACCCGCGAGGTTTTGGCGTTGTCCTCCACCTGGAAGGTGTCCCAGGGCAGCGACGGTCCCTGACCCGGGCGATCGTCGCTTCCAGCTCGTCGGCATCGCGACCAGGTACTGGGCCTCGGTGAGTCCCTGCCCGGCAGCGAGTTCCCCCGCTGGAGGCCAGGTCGGTGTAGAAGGTGTTCTCCGCCATCTCCGAGGGCAGCGACGCCTTCCGCTGGACCCGGTGAACAGGCCGACGATGGTCGCGTCACGGACTTTCCGTCACGGTTCAGCGTGACCCGGTCCCCACCTTCAGGCCGTTCTTCGCGCAGTTCCTGATGCGCGATCGCCGAGTTCTGGTCGCCCTCGCGATGTGACGTCCCTCGACGAGGGTGTCACTGCTTGGCGGCGAAAACCCTGAATCAGGTCGCTGCGGGTCACTCCCGTGACGCCCGCCTCGGGTGCCACATCACCGGAGAGCTCCACCCCTGGCGGGCATCTCGACGAGCGTGAGGCCGACGGCGTGGCGGTGAGCTCGGACGTAGTTGTGGCCGGTGACCCTGCACTCCGCTGACGGATTGTGCGTCGGTGAGGCTCAGTTCACCGGTTCCGGGATGAACCACGAACCCGGCTGGCACCCACGGCTGACGCTCTCCCGGAGGGGCCTGCATGGAGCCGCGGACGCTGGCCTCCGCCGCCAGGGCGGTGAAGATCACCGTCATGATGAGCAGCAGCACACGCTCTTTCGATACGCCTGCTGACCGACAGCCAGGCGCGTTTCACCAATGACATTGCAGGGCACCTCAGGACAGCTGGGTAAGCGGGGCCTTGGGCTTGGCGCGCAGCGTCGGGATGGAGGCGATCAGCACCGCGACACACACCAGGGCCAGGAGAGTTCCGCACTGGGGCCCACTGTCGGTGTCCAGCATCACCCTGGACGTGGTCGAGTCTTGCCGGACAGGGCCGATTCGTTGTCGGAGGCCGAGGCCGCTGCCACCGAGCTGCGAGGCCATCTCCTTCGACGTCGCCTTCGCAGCCTGGGAAACCAGCTGATTGCCGGTGAACTGGGCCGCCCCCGGCCGCGAACCACGCCGCACCGAAGGCCGGGATCGCTATCAGCACGAGCTCCAGGATGTGGAGCCACGATTCCGGGTTTGGACGTGCCCACCGCCAGCAGGATGCCAGTTTCGCGTCGCCTTTTCCCGGGCCACAGCCACAGCACCAGAGAGATCACCACCACGCCGAGAAGATGACCGTAGCACGACCATCGTGTCGACGAGTTTGTAGATGCTCTTCACCGTGCCCGTGACGCCGGCGAGGATCTGGTTGGTCTTGGTGAGCTGGAAGTTCTTCGAAATCGACCCCCAGCCGACCGGCCTGTTTCATCACGTCGTCAGTGTGTTGGCGGATTCCACAGAAAGGTGGCGTCCGTGTAGATCTCCCTTGCCCTCTCGAACTTGGCGAGCTGTTTTTGTGGTGGTCACGTCGGTGTAGACGGGTTCTGCACCAGCTCAACGCGAGTCTGTGCGGGTTTGATGTTCTCCCCGAGAAGAGACCGACGATCTCGACCTCCACCTCCTCGGTGGATTGTTCACGTTGTCGGCATCCTCCGGGTTGGCCTTCAACTGAGTTTGTCGCCGATTTTCAGGCCATTCGCCTGTGGCGAGATCCTCGTGAATGATCTTTGTTGACGTCGGATTCGTTGATGTGACGTCCCTGGCTCAGTTTCAGACTGCCGGAACGAAGTTCACATCAGTTCGGTGTTGTTCTCCCCAGTAGCCGCCCACCAGGTTCTCGAAAAAGTTTTTCCTTCTGGGCGTCGTGGTCGCGCTGGGAATTGGGCAGTTTCAGTGGCTTCGCCCCCACCAGGTCGGCGGTCAACGACATGCGACGAGGTGATCGCTCACCCGGACACGCTGACGGCGTCGATGTCAGTTTGCCTTGACGACACCACCGCCCGCCCGGGGAGTACCAGGATTGTTCTTCGGTTGTTCTCGAGGTGAAACCGGCCTTCAGCTGCTGACCGACCTGCGACGCCGCCGCGTCCATCAGGCCTTTCACCGCGACCATGCTCAGCCTGACCGTCGACAAACACAGCGAATTCGAACATTATCAATGTCTTCGGTTTTTGCGCACCACGAGGCGCCACGCACAGGTCAGGGCGCATGTTCTTTCTCTCACTCACTCTCGGGTCGTGCGCTCAGAACGTCCTGAGCGCACGACCACTATCAGCCGCACAAGTCGGCTCCATTAGATTCAGATCCGCATGCTTTTTCCTCCGCGACCATTCGTCGGATGTGTGACTCGGATCTCCTCGGGTCGTATTCGCTTTCCGACACGAAGCGAGTTTCCCGTCGGACCCACTGGTCGGTCATCGGGTGGTTTGGAATCGCTCACGATCTGGCTGGGGCCTACACCGCTCCAGATATCCGGCAGGAAAGAAAAGCCCTTGCCAATTGTCTTCTACAGCAGGTCTTGGCTCGGAGAAACCCGAAAAATCAAAGGCTCAGCGACCCACGGAACCCCATAGGGACCGACGCTCCCACCCGGATGGGGACCATGGTGAGTCATCCCTCAGAACCAGGCCGAGAGGCCGATCCACCGCGACCAACGGTCGGAGAAAACAGTCACGAAACCCGGCGCTTCACACCGCGAGCCGGTGGATCGAACTACTGAGCAGCCCGACTCAACCAGCTGTGAGGAGGGGCCTCCCTGTGCGGTCGAGGGCCTCGATTCCGGAGGGTAGAGGCCGGCGAGGGACCTCGCAGGTGGCAGCCGCCAACGCGGGCGGGAACGCACTCTCCTCGAACGCAGCACCGGACAGGCCTCGTAGAGGCCGAGAGCACCGGCCAGTTCGTAGAGGTACCCGCACAGCTTGTGAGGGGTCGGTGCCTGGGCCACCTCGTCGACGACCTCACCGAAGCGGCTCAACACCAGCGCGAGGGGTGTGCTCAGCAGGATCCTCCAGCACCACGACCGCCCCAGCCGATGTTCTCGGCCTCGGCCCTGCGCAGAATCTGGCAGATCCTGGCATGCGCGTGCTGAAATGTATGGCCCGGTGTCGCCGGTGGTCTGCACCATCCGTTCGGCGTCAAAGACATAGTCATGTGGATCGCGCCCGACGGGTCGGCGTACTTGATGGCCGCCAGGGCGATCTCAGGTGGGCCTCCTGCTCGGCCAGGTCGAGCAGGCTCGTCAGCGACACCGTTCCGCCGTCGCGGGTCTTGAACGGACGCGAATCGGGACCGAGTACCGTGCCGCAGCCGTGCGCGGGCCTCGACGTCGTCGGGCGGGCGGCCTTCCGGGCGGCCTCGAAGAGTTCCTGGAAATGCTGCGACTGGCGCAGCATCGGTGACGTATGATGATCCGGTCGGCCTTCAACTCGCGGACCCGGTGCCGGATGGCTGCCATGTCGGTGATTGTCGTAACCGTAGCCGCCATCCGATTTTGCGGATGATCGGCGGCGCATCGAAACTCGTCGACCCACGGCACCAGCGCCCCGTCGTCGACGACGGCAACGCCGCGTTCAGCCAGTCACGCGGCCACCTCCGGCAGGGCGTCGTTGTAGGTCGACTCGCCCGCCAGGTCCGCGTCGGTCAGCACACCCCGAGGCGTTGATAGGCGGCGTTGAACCCGGCGAGGGGACCGCGATCAGCTGCCGCCAGATCGCCAGGGTCTCCTCGTCGCCGCCCTGCGGTTTCACCCACGCGCGCGGGCGCAGGGGCTGGCGAAAGTCAGGGGTCCTCGTCGGAAGTGTTTCTTGGAGTCCTTGTAGAGCTGCTCCGCGCCGGCGAGGTCGAGGGTGGTGACGTCGATTCCTGCCTCGAGGATGTGTTCGACCAGCATCCCGAACTGGGTGCCCCAGTCACCGAGTGTGGTTCTGCGGGATCACCTCGTGTCCGAGGCGGTGAGGATACGGTTGAAGCAGTCGCCGATGATGGTGGTGCGCAGGTGCTCGACGTGCATCTGCTTGGCGACGTTGGGCGCCGAGTAGTCGATGACGACCCGCTGCGGATGCGGTGCGACTCAGCCCGTGATGCGGATCCTCGAGCACGGCGGTGGCGGCAGGCGAGAACGTCAGCGCGAATGCGGAAGTTGATGAATCGGCCCGGCGACCTCCAGGGGCTCACACAGATCGGAGACGTCGAGGCCGGGCGACGATGTCCGCCGCGACCTCCCGCGTTTTCTGCTCGCATGGCGGGCGCAACGCCACGTTGGACTGAAATGCCGAACTGGGGTTTCGTGGCCGGCCTCATCTCCGGATCCACCCGTGACGGCGCGCAGACGGGCATCGAGCAGGGCGAGCAACGATTGCGCGAGGGACATTCTCTTCACCCTTCGCCGAGGATGGTGATGCTCCTTTCCATCAGGGGTGTTCAATGAGGGCGCGACGAGCGCCCGCTCATCACACATGAACGACGGCCAGTCCATCCCCCAGCTCGGCCTGGGGTCTGGCAGATGACCGACGGACAGGCCCACCGCCGCCATCAGCCGCCCCGGAAACACGGGCACGGGCACATCGACACCGCTGCGATCTACGCAACGAGCTGGGTGTGGGACGCGCGATAACCATCCCTCGCTGCTGCGCGACGAGATCTTCACCACGAAACTGTGGAACAGCCCAGGGCCGCGGCTCCGCCCGGCCCGCCCTGGAAAAAGACTCGCGAAGCTCGGCCTCGACCACGTCGATCTGTGACCTGATCACTGGCCCTGCCCGCGCGCGCACGTACGTGGAAAGCTGGGAGTAGCTCATCGACTTCCGTTCCGAAGGCCTGGTCCGTTCCATCGGGTGTAACTTCGCCCGGAGCATCTCGACACCATCGTCGACGGACGCATCACCCCGGTCGTAGACCAGATCGAACTGCACCCCACCTTCAGCCTGGCGATATCTAATCAGCCACTGCTCGGACCTGCGGGTCATCGTGGAGAGCTGGTCGCCGCTGGGCCAGGCCACCGACCTGGAGCATCCGTTGTCGTCCGCATCGCCGAACGGCTCGGCGCCACCCAGCGCGGGTCATCATCCGCTGGCACCTGGAGCGCGGTTTCGTCGTGATCCGAAGTCGAAAACCCCGAACGGATCGAATCGAACTCGCCCTCAGGATGAAAACTGTCGGCAGAGGACCGGGCAGCCATCGACGCGCCTCAACGCGGGCAACCGCATCGGCCCCGATCCGCCACCCTCGAGATGGTCTGAGAGGTCGCTCCCGACCCGACAGTGCACGTCCCCGGACCCCCTCGTCACGGTTCCGACACGAGTCACTCGCTCCTCGCGTCCCCGGCTCCCCGGAAGCCGCGAGGATCCACGCGCTACCTTCAGCGCATGCGGATTGCAGTGATCGGTTGTGGCTATCTCGGGCGGTGCACGGCCTGCATGGCGAGTCGGCCACGACGTCGCGGGACTCGACGTGGACGCGAGACAGGGTTTCCCAGTTGGCGCAGGGCAAGGCTATTCCACGAGCCCGGTTTCCCCGGATCCTGGCGCGGACAGTCGCATCCGGTCGAGTGGTTTCACCACCGACCCGCGACGCCTCTCCAACGCCGACCTGGTCTTCATCGGGGGTCGGCACCCGCAGCTGTCGGGCAGGTTGGGCGCGACCTCAGCAGATCGACGCGGCCATCGACACCATCATCGAGCACCTTGCCCCCGGACCCGGCACTCCGGCGCTGGTGGTGGGCAAGTCGACGGTTCCGGTCGGTACCGCGGCCGCGCGACGAGCTGGAGAGTCAGCGGTAAAAATGCTGCTGGCGTGGAACGAGTCTCGCGCGAGGGCCGCTCGTCGCGACACCCCACCCCGACCGCATCGTCTACGGCCTTCCCGAGGACCGCGCAGCGGGAGAACGCGCCAGCGCTCGATGCCTGCTACGCCGCCATGCTGGCCGAGAACATCCCCTGGTGTGGCGAACCTTCCCACCGCCGAACTGGTGAAGGCTGCCAACGCCTTCCTCGCGACGAAAATCTCCTTCATCAACGCCATGGCGGAGCTGTTGCGACGCGACCGGCAATGACGTCACCCGACTGGCGGAGGCCATCGGGCCACGACGACCGGATCGGGGCAAAATTCCTCCAGGCAGGCATTGGTTTCGGTGGCGGCTGCCTGCCGAAGGATCTTCGGCCTTCATGCGCGCGCCGGAAACTCGGCGTCGACCAGGCCCTCACCTTCCTGCGGGGTGGACGCCATCAACCTACGCCGCCGCGACCACGCCGTCACGCTCACCGAAAAACGGTCGCGGGGCGGCTGGCGGGCAGGAAGGTGGCGGTGCTCGGGGATCACCTTCAAACCCGACACCGACGACCTGCGACTCCCCGCCCTCGACATCACCTCCCGGCTGTGGGCGCGCGGCGCGGGACGTGCGGTCGTGGACCCGCAGCCGGTACCGAGCTGCGCCGTCGCCAACCCGAAATGCGGGTCTGGACACCGTCGAAGAAAGCCCTGACGGGGTTGATGCGGTACTTCTACTCACATGGCAGAATTCCTCGGACTGGATCCAGTGAAACTGAGAAATCATGTTGCCTCACCGCCATCATCGACGGTCGGAATATTTCCTCGACCCCAAAAGTGTGGCGGAATCCGGGTTGGAGATATTACGGAATGGGCCGAGGTCTCGATCTGGTAACCGTTCTGGAGGTTTCTTGCCATCCGAACGGCCATATCTGAAGGTTTCGGTGCGTCCCGACTGACATCACCCCCAAGATCGGTCAAAGTGTTTGCGTGCTCAAATTCGTAAGGACACACAATGACCAAGCGTGACACTGATCCAGGCCATGCGGCTGAGGCCGGGCTCACCAACGCACAGAGCCGAGGCGCGCTCGGTGCGTGCGTTGATCACGAGGCACTCGTCGATACAAGAAGATCCAGCTTCCCGCTGTCACCGCTTCCACCGCACAGCGCGCCGAGCGCGAGGACGCAATCCTCCACCGGCAGGCCATGACCATTCCGGCCGCCGCGTCGCGAGTTCACTCCGGCCAGCGCCTGAAGAACGCTCACGTGAGTTTTCTTCACGCGAACTACTGAAGTGCCCCTCACAGGTGGAGGCACTTTCTTTGCACACCGCGATAATGAGTTTACCTCAGGATTCAACGAGGGCTTATTCGTAGCCTCCTCAGTGTTGTCTGACTAAGGGTTTCACTGGCCGAGGTGTTGCCTGTGAATAAGCCTCAACGTCTCGAACTGGTCCGTGAAACTCCTGTTCTTTTCATGATTCCCCCGCCGTCGCACGAAATTCCCGACAGCGTCGACGAAGCTCTGAGAAGTCCGAATGCCATATCCCAGACGTCCGATGTCACAGATCCGGGTTCTACCACTCGCATGGCCGCTGTGAAGAACAACAGAACCTCGATGACACGTGTGCGGTCAAGCTGCGCAGGTAGACGATCTCCGTGCTCGTCAGATAGCCGTGTTCCCGGAGGGACGAATGCGTCGCTGCAACCATTCCCTATCACGAAAAGAGTTCCCTGACGGTCCGCCACGCTCATGCCGAGGATCACCGGCGTAGAATCAGTACCCCGGCATGACGGTGCGTGGGATCGACCGGGGAACCACACTGGCCGGGTGGGCCTCGAGCCGATCACCAGGCCGTTGGGCTGCCGATCGACTCCCCAGGAACGGATGTCGGACACCGAAGGAGGTCGTCAGCGTGAGAAGAAACCACATCCCTCTCGCTCCCGAAGCCCCGTGAGATATGCGGCGCCGAGCCCGACCTCGGATCGAACCGCCCGGACGGAAAACCCCAGGACCCCCTGGGAAAGAGCTCCTCAGCGATCTCCCAGGTGTTGTCGGAGCGTTCCACGATGATGACCTCGACATCGTCGACCCAATTCCACGCGTCAACTGCTGCAGCGTCTCTCGCAGGCGCGGACCACTGTTGTGCGCAGGCACCGATGGACAACCGGCGTCACTCACCCGCCGTGACCTCCGCCGGAGCATTGCGCTTCCTCCGCGGACGGACGCTTCGCATACACCCAGCCCTTGAGGCGAGTAATTCCACACAGTGGTGCTGGCGGTGGCGATGAGCTGGGAGGAACCCCAGTCCCAGGCGAAAGTGGTCGTGACACGGTCACGATGAACGCCGACCACGGAATTGAACACAGCAAGGGCCGAATAACGAAACAACGACGCACGCACGAAGCCTCGGAACGGAAAGCGAACAGGCGCTGCAGGAATAGGTGAAGAAGGAGGCCCAGAAGGCCAGCAGCGCGAGGCTCGTGGGGAATCCCACGACCTCACGAAAAGATGTTCAAAAGTGAACGTTGAAGGCAAAAGCCAGGCCGCCGGCACCGATAGCGCAACGCGCTGCTGCGAGGAGCTTGAGATACTCAAATCATTCCTTTGCGCAACCCTTAATCCGATCCTCCGAATGGAGCGGTGACCAGCGTATCCCAGCTTTGTGAAACAGGGAGCCAGTCACGGGTTGGTGATGTGGAAGATCCCGCAGCAGGGTCGTAGTGGGTCTTCAGGGCCTCCTCGTAGCGGGGCGTGAGGGAAGACAAAACATGGGACATCGACGGACCGGAAGGTTGGTGGATACGACGACCTACTGCCCGGGCGGCTGCTTCAAGCGCTGGATGATCTCGGTCTCGGACGAAACGTTGATTGGCCTGCACCCACTGCGGCCCAGATCGGCCCAGCGGGCATTCCCAACACCCAGGTAATTCCCACTCAGCCCGATGCGTTTCGACACTGGCTCCCGGTCAGGACTGACCAGCGACCAGCACGGTGACAAGCAACAACGCGCCGGCAGAAATGGGACCCGATCCCCAGACGTACCACTACCGAGAACGAACACGTTGAACCGACGAATCCGCCCGCCACCACGGAACCCACCCAGTCGTTCGCGCTCGCGGGCCAACGTCACCCACACCGCCAGGAACACCACGGGCAACAGCACCAGCAGCAGCGTCGCGGGCGGAGCAGCCTCGCAGCGCCTGCCCGACGTCATCATGCCGACGGGCGCTGCGATAGGCAGTGGCGCTGGAGACCAGGCCGGAAGACCAACACCAGCCGTCGACAACGACACCCAGACCCGGCGTCGCGGGTCACCGCCACCCACACCAGAATCGCGACCAACCCCAGCCAGATCCAGACCGTACGGGCCCCAGAACACGTTGAAGGAGACCGCGACGGAGTGGGTGAGATTGTTCGACGACGGGCTAGCCCCTGCATTGTCCGCCACCTTTCCGCTGCGCTTCCACGGACCCGGCGCGCACATGTGGGCGGCGAAAGCCACAGTGACGTGCCGGTGAGCGCCCAGGCCTGATGGACAGCCTGCCGCGGGCGGTGACGATCGCGAAGGCCACTGCCGCCGGTGCCCGCGACGATTTCAGATGGCGAATCGGTCAGCGAGTCGACAGCGGTGAGAATCACCCATCGCCGCGGCGGTCGTCGCCGTCAGGATCCGAACCATGCTGGCCAGATCCTCACGTACTCTGCACCGAGCGGAAGACGTAGTTCAGGCTCCGCCGTCCGAACACGGCGTCGCCGAGAACAGGGATTGAGCCACAACAAGAACGGGACGACCATGAGGCCCACCGGATACAGCCATGCGCGATCACCACGCGCGGGTGTAATAAGCACACCCACCGCCAGGCCGGTGGCGGTCAGCATCAACGGCGCGAATAGCGGATAGAACCACGGACCGGGGCGCGGCACAGCACGCAGCAGGGCTGTCGGAGGTGCGCGTTAATCACCGATTCGTGGGCCAGGAACCTCAGCCAGTCGCCGACGAAAAACCTCCCGGCGACATCCCCGCCCTCGTGATCGGGGAGATGTCGTCGCCGGACGCGAACCACCAGCGGTGCAGCAACCACCAGCACGCGCTGGTCCCGGCAGCTCCTGCACGAGCCACCGGGATCGGAAACGGCGGGAATCGGTTCAGCGGACGTCAACGAACTAGCTGTGGCGGTAGGTCGATCATCGCTCACAGCACGCACCACCTGGGCGCCCTGCTCCAACGTGACGACGTCGGGTCGCGACCGAGGATGGCGTCACGGAAGTTCTCGTGTTCGGTACGCGGCGGTCCGGTTTCGCGATGGCGAAACGGGTCACGTCGCCTTCGGAACCCCACGGAACTGGGCGATGTCGTCCACGTGGTGGCGATGCGACCATTGGCGTAGAAGGTCAGATCAGCTGGTGAGGGTGTCCGCGATGAACTGCCCTTCTCGCCCGTCACGATGGTCAACCGTTCCTTTGGTCGGGGGTCAGCCAGTTGACGAGATGGTTGGACATCAGGCCGCCCGACAGCTGGCAGGTGGCCGAGACCATGTCCTCGTACTCGCGTCCCGCCTGAACATGGTGCGGGCACCGCAGCCTCGTAGTCGCGCTGCGTGACCCACGCGGTCAGATCGATGTCGTGGATGCAGGGTCATGATACCCGACGTCCGCGATGCGCGCCGGGGCTGGGGCCCCTGACGACGGTGCAGATCTGGTACAGTCGCCCAGCTCGCCCGCTTCGAGGCGCTTGCGCATCTGCGCGCCGGGTTGTAGCGCTCGATGTGGCCGACGGCTGACAAGCCTTCGACGCGAACGCCGCCGAGACGCTGCGGTATCCCTCGAAGGTTTTCGCGAGGGGGCTTCTCGATGACGCGTCGCGCCGGCCTCGGCCCTGCGGTGATCTCCTCGTGTACATGGTGGGGCTGCGATCACGACGGAGTCAGGTTCTGCCCGGCAGGGGTATCGATGTCGGGCGGGACGGGGCAGTCCCTCAGCGACGCGCCATGCGGGTCGCCCTGGGCATCAGCCACCGCGACGGTCGACCCCGTCGATGGCAGCAGGTTGCGGGGCGTGGTGGCGCCCATCATTCCGAGGCCGATGGAGACCGGCACGCAGGTTTGCTCATCAGGCACCAGCCTTCGCGAGGGTGTTGACGGCATTCACGATGCGCTCAGGTCCTCCTGGGTCAGCGACGGATGAACCCGGAACGACAGGCATTCCTGGCGGCGCGTTCGGTCTCCAGAGCTCCACCGCACCTGGAACGGCTTCAGGCGGTGGTCTGGGACAGGGTAGAATATCCCGGAGCCGACCTGGTACTCCTCCTTCAGCGCCTTCGCTGGGCCGTCGCGGTCCTCGGGACGCGAATCGTGCTGGTGGTACGTGGACGGCGCCGTCGGCGACCGGCGGCGGGTGACTGCTGCAGGACGCGGCGTTCTCCTGGCGGGTCTTCGATCCAGGCATCGACCTGGTGGCTCAGCTCCGACCGATGGCGGCGTGGATGTCGGTCATGCGGTTGTTGGGCCGACGACCTCGTTGTGGTACTGCTGCAGCATCCCCTGGTTTGCGGTACAGGCGACGTTGCGTTCGATGGTGGCGTCTGCTTTAGACCATGCCGCCTCACCGGAGGTCGCGTTCGCGGTGGGTACGCGGGCATCGCGAACCCGCCGAAGGCACCGACCGGGGTGCCGTTCAGCGAGGCGCCCGTGCGCCTGAGCGGCGTCCTCGAACAGCGAGCAGCGAGTGCGATCGGCGATGGTGCGCAGCGTGTCCATCTTGGCGGGTGCCGTACAGGTGAACCGGCACGATCGCCCTAGTGCGCTCCGTGATGGAGGCCTCCACGAGTGAGTCGAGGTGAGTCGTCGGCGGAGATGTCGGCGAACACCGGGGTGGCCCGGTCAGGGGCAGCGGGTTGGCCGTGGCAGCGAGGTGAACGACGGCACGATCACCTCGTCGCCTGCGCCAATCCCGCAGGACAACAGACCGGTGCAGACCGGAGGTGCCGGGTTGACCGCGACGCAGGCGCGACCGAGCTGAAGTGCTCGGAGAGACTCGGTCTCGAGGCCGCCACCTCGGGCCCCTGGGCGATCATGCCGGAACGCAGCCCGGTCGACGGCAGCGCGTTCCTCATCGCCGATGATCGGCTTTGCGGGGGAAATGAAGGACTGGGTCATCAGGCTTCCTTTTACGAGGTTGGGAGTCTCGCACCTGTTCGAACTCGTCGCCGGTGTGCGGGTCACGGAATGTGTTGGGACCGGTTTTCCTCGGGGAAAACGGAACGACCCACCATTTGATGCGCCGGGCCGGCACTCCGGCCTGCGCGCGTATGGCAGGAACGTCACGGGTGACGACGGAGCCGGGCGGCCACCGTCGCCCACTCGCCGATCGTGACGGGGCAACGCACGCATGCGCGCACCCACAGAGCTGCCGCGCTGGGTCACCCCGACCGGTTCCCAGTCGTGCGTTTCGAGGTGCCGTCAGGATTGACGCGCGCGGGAGGTGTCGTTGGTGAGCACCGCGGCGGGGCCAATGAAGACCCCGTCCTCCAGGTGCGCGTTCGTAGACGAGGCGTAGTCTGCAGATCTTGCAGTTGTCCCCAACGTGGACGCCACTGCCGATGGGCTCTGCCCCACGATCACGTTCTCACCGATCTCGGCGCCGCCTCGCACCCTGGGCGAGATGCCAGATCGACGAGCCGTCGCCGATCTGAATGCCGTCATCGGGTCCGCCGACGGAAGAATGCGGGTGCAGCCAGTCCGCTCTCAATCGCTTTGGTTCCGCTGCAGTTAGCCCCAGGATCGCTTCCCGATAACCATGTGAACAGCGCCGAAAAGGCATGTGCCGATATGCGACGCATCTATCGAAACCGACCGGTGTCCCCTATCCGGGTCGGGCGGCCCCTCGATAAGGCACGCAACAGCCCCTCGCCGCAGGATCGTCGAAGGAGATCCCCGACGAGGAGACAGCAAATGGACGACAGAATCAGAGCCCCGGCGTTCGTGGTGGACGAGCCTGCTCACGACAGGTGGATTCGTTCCGCGACGCCCTCGACCGCGGCTGGCCGGGGCCGTCCTGTCGTACTCGGTGAGAACTCGCTGCCGTGGCTGGTGGCGTGGATGGGGCGAACGGGGTGCCCGCCGAGGTGGTCTCCGAGGAGGGGCAGCTGGCTCTGCGCGTCGGACACGACCCGCCGAGGATCGTAACGGACCCGTCAAGACCCCGAGCTGCTCACAGGGCCTTCGACGCGGGGCGATGGTCAACCGACTCGCGGCGCGAACTGCGGTGGGTGGCCGAGCGAGCCGCCGCGGGCAAACGCGTCGACTCGGTGGGGTTGCGCGTCAATGGGACGTGAACCGCGACGCCCCTGCGACCACACCGCCAGCGGATCGGCGGGGCTGCGTTTCGGTTCACGCCGACAATGGCGACCTCGATTCCGCGATCGCGAGGATACGCGCCGCAGAGTGCGGATCACAGGTCTACACTGCACGTCACATCACTGACGCGAGCGCTCGACACTTACGTCTCCGCTGGTCACACCGCCCGCAGAATCATCGCGGAACACGGCCTGGAACTCGACTGGATCGACTTGGGGGCGGTTTCTTCGGGGCGACTCGGACCGTTTTCGACCCCGACCAGTACGTCACCGCCATCCGCGACGCCCTGGGGATGCCGTCGATCCGGCCCGGACCAGCTGATCATCGAACCCGGCGCGGCCCCGGTCGCGGCTGCCTTCGCACGCACCAGCATCGACCCACGTCGTACCGACTCGCGCACCAATCGGCCTTTTCCAAACCCCGACGCGCACCGTCACTCACAGCGACGGCGAACCGTGCTCACTCCGCAGATCATCTCCGTTCACCTGCCGACAACGACCGACTCATGACCCACCGACGCCCCGCGACTGCGGAGAGGAGACCGGATCGTCTACCACAAAGGTGGGCACACGATGACCTTCAATCCGTTGTTCATCAGTACCTGCCGCGGGTCTATTCTCGGCTTTTGCCGATTCCTCGCTGAGTGTCATCGACAGCGCTGTCGATGAATACCTGGCCGGCAAACACCTGCGGTGATCCGGGACGAAAACGAAGGAAACCGGGACATGAACGTCCTCATCCTCACCCGCGGGCAGCCGTCCAGACCGTTACGTATTTCCAAAGCGTGCCCTGGCGGGTCGCGGTCGCGTCATCACCACCGACGCCTCCGAGCTCGCCCCGCGCTGTACGCGGCGGACGTATCACGTCGATGCCGCGATCAACGACCCCGACACCTGCCCACCATCCTGCACTCTGCCGTGACGAAATCTCGGTGGCGTTGTCGCTGCTGGATCCGGGCGAGCCTCCTGGCGAAACCGTCGACGAGTTCGAAGCGATCAGCGAAGGTATGATCTCCCCGCCGAGGTGGTGGAGCGGGCCTCGACAAGTGGGTGATAAACACGGTGGTTGGCGGAGGGCTTGCCGACCCCGCGGTCCTGGATCGACCTCGGCCTGCGACGCCGACCTCGACGCGGGTGGCAGTTCCGCTGTACATGAAGTCGCGGACAGGTCGGCCTCCGCAGGGGATTGCGCGGGATTGATTCGCGAACCGATCTCGACGCGGCCTTCGCCTGCACGCCAGCTGATCATCCAGGGATTCACTGCCGGGCGGGCGGTGGATGCGACGTCTACGTCGGCGCGATCTCCGCAACGTGGCGGCCATGTTCGCGAAGAGAGCTGCGGATGCGGGCGAGCACCGCCGACAAATCGGTGTCGTTAAAGACGACTCCTGTTCGCGCTCGTGGGATTTCGTGACGCGCTGCGGTTTCGCGGCAACTTTCATCGACGTGGACCTGTTCTCCACCCCGAGGGCTGGTCGATCCTGGAGGTCAATCGGCGTTTCGGCGGCGTCTCCACACGCCTACGAGTGCGGCGTCGACTTCTCGCTGCTGAACAACGTCGCGGGCGGGCCAATGAGCCGCGCATCGGCATTCGAATCCGACTCGGGTGCTCGGCTACGACGGCGTCATCACTGCACCGTATCGAGGCCTCTCGGGCGTTGAGACGCGGGCCGGCGGGCCCCCTTCCCACCCCCGACGACACCGGAAGGTGGGGATAGGGTGGCTCATGCGGAATCTCAAGGTGGCGGAGCTGGCGGCCAAGGTCGTCGAAGGTCCAGGGGCCGTGGCGAGGGGCCATCACCCTGGTGGAATCGACCAAACCTGAACACCGGCAGCGCAGGCCCACGAGCTGCTGCAGTTGATCAATCCGCACCGAAAGGCCTTCCGGGTCGGCATCTCGGGGTTCCAGGGCCGGCAAGTCGACTTCATCACGCCATGGGTATCAAACTGATCGAGAGCATCACCACCGGGTGGCGGTGCTCGCCGTCGATCCGTCGTCGACCCGCACCGGCGGTTCCATCCTCGGCGACCGCACCCGCATCGCGATCTCGCATGCGGGATGAGGCGTTCATCCGCCCCTCACCATCAGCCGGGCATCATGGGCGGTGTCTGAGCCACCCGCGAGTCGATGCTGGTGCTGGAGGCCGCCGGCTACGACGTCGTCCGTCTGGTCGAGACCGTGGGTGTGGGACGGTCGGAGGTGGCTGTCGCAGGCATGGTCGACACCTTCTTGTTCCTGCACGTCGCCCGCACGGAGGGACCAGCTGCAGCATCAAACGCGGCATCCTGGAACTGGCCGACGTGATCTCCATCACCAAGGCCGACGGCGACAACGAGGGGAGGCGGGTTTGCGCGCGAACTCAGCATCGCTATGAAACTCATCTCCAGCGACGAGTCGAGGCGACGCCCCCGTGCTGACCTGTTCCTCCTACGGGGCCGGTCTCGACGACGTGTGGGAGGCGGTCACGAAGCATCGCGCCGACCTGGAGAAGGCCGGGGAACTCGTCGGCAGGCGCCAGTCCCAGCAACGCGCCTGGCTGTGGAACATGGTGGAGCAGGAGATCATCCAGTCGACTTCGCACCTCCCCCGAGGTTCCGCGGTCGCTGCCCGCGTCGAGGCGGATCCGCGGTAGAAAATCAGCGCTGTCGAGGATCCACGACATCCTCGAGACCTTCGCCCGCACCTTGGCCACCCGCCACCGACGCGACCGCCGGGTGAGGGTCGGTGAGACCCAGCTCCGGGACCCCATGGGCGAACGGGTGGGTCCTCACCGGCCTGCATAAATCGGTCGCGCGGTCGTCCCGCAGTATTCCGGGGCCGTTTCACAGCCCAGGGACAGGCGAGTCAGGTGACCGATTGGCCTGTCCTCTAAGCTGGTCCCGCTGAAGGAGGTGAATGGGCTGTTCTGACCGCGCTGAGAAGAGGATCGGCGCTGCCGTGGACAGGTTTTGCCTCGCGCCTTCAAAGGCGTGCAGCCCGTCGAGATCGCTGCGGGCATTCAGCGGAACTGGACTCGGGGCCAAAACTCCTCAGCCGCGACAAGCGCTGGTGCCAAACGTGTTCGGTCTCCCTCTCCCCGACTACAACAGGTTGTTTCCTACAAGACCCTCAACTCGGAGATCATCCGGAACTCAGGGGCACACGCGGCGGAACGTTCCACGTGTTCAACGGCTCCATCAGATCCTCTACATGCTGGAACAGTCACTGCCCACGGACGGTTCCGGGTGACCAGCAGGCACGTCGCGACAGCCCCGATCAGCCTCGGCACCCAGACCGCAGGCATCACAGCAGCTGGTCCTGGGTCGCCGGGGTGCGGCGCCCGCTGTGCCCCCGGGCCTCGGGTGATCGGTCGCGGCTCGAACGCGGACCTACGCGTCCGACCCCGGGGTGTCGCGCGCCGCCGCCATGATCTCGGTCTCCGGACCGCTGGAGAACCACACCATCCGCATCGGGATCTCAGCTCCCACCAGCGGCATCGTCGTTGACGGGTCCCAGGTGCAGGCCGCGCTCGGGGACGGCTCCCGCATCGAGATCGGCAACACGAGGATGCTGGTGCATTCGCCGTCGGAGGCGTGAGCCCATGTCCGATCTCGTCGCAGCGGCGATCAAGATTGTCTTTCTCGCCCTGCTCTGGTTTGTTCATCGGCATCCTCGCCGACGTGATCCGCAAGGACATGTTCGGTCGGAAGGTGTCGGCCTCCGACCTGCCTGCCACCGAACAGGCCCCGACGAGACGCGGCAGAGGGAAGGCCAACCGCACCCGGTTCGCGCCATCACCCAGGGCGACAGGGTCTTTCGATTCCTCTGGGCCGACCATCAACCTGGGTCGCACATCCGATTCCACCATCCTCCTCGACGACGACTACGCCTCCTCCGTCACGCGCGCAGCTCGTCCAGCGTGACCCGGAAACCTGGGTGGTGACCGATCTCGGATCCACCAACGGCACCTATGTGAACGGGCAAACGCATCACCGAGCCCACGCGATGGGGGTCAACGACATCCTCCGCATCGGTCGCACCATGATGAAGCTGGAGGTGTGAGGCCGATGTTTCTCCTCGACTTCCGCATCCACTCCGAGGTGGGACGGGTCCGCAAAAACAACCGGACGCCGCCGTCGCCAGCGCATGCTGGTCGTCGCCGACGGCATGGGTGCGCGCGGCTGCCGAGAACCTGGCCTCCGCCGTCGCGGTCGCGGCGAGCCCATGACGGAAATCGTCGCCTCGATGACGAGCACCTGCTCGAACACATGGCGGGCATCGTGCAACGCGCCAACGACAAGCTCGCCGACCTGATCGAGAACGACCCGGAACTCGACGGAATGGGCACCACCTACTCGGCGCCGCCTTCTCCGGGCACGTTGCGGGTGTCGCACATCGGCGACTCACGCGCTACTGCTGCGCGACGGCGAGCTGCGACAGCTCACCCACGACCACTCGTGGGTGCAGTCGCTCATCGACGAAGATGCGCATCACGCCAGAGCAGGCTGCCACCCACCCGCACCGGTCGCTGATCCTGGGGTCCTCAACGGGGCCGGGGACACGGACCCGGATTTCTTCGAACTGCACGTGTGCAAGGGGCGACCGAGCTGCTGTTTTGCTCCGGTATGCGTCCGGCCTGATGACCCAAGACGAGCTGCACGAGCTGATGGGTCTCGACGACCTCGACGAGTGCGTCGCAGCTGGCGGCCCTGGCGAACGAACACGGCGGCCACGACAACATCTCTGTTGGTGCTGGCGAAGTGGTGCCACAAGACGATGAACTCGACGCCCGCTGAACCGCAGCTGGCCGGGTTCCGCCCTGGAGCGCGAGATCCATCACCCACGACGAGCGGGGCCCGGGCTATCCCGAACCGGATCCCGAACCCATCGAGGATCCGACCACGACTCGACGGAGAAGGCACGCGTACCGCAGAGAACAAGAACAAGCGCCGCTGGCCCGACGATGATCGCGATCCTGGCGTGCCTGGCCGTCCTGGGAGCGGCCTTTGAGGAGGTGCGGATGTACAGCACCTCCCGGTATTTCATCGCCTCCGCCGACGGGAGGTCGGGATCTGCAACGGCATCCCGGGATCTGCTGCTCGCTGACTCAAAGATGACACCTTGCTGGAGCGCCGCACAACCCGGATCGCGGATCTTCCGATGTTCTTCCAACGCCAGGTGGCCAATACGATCGGTTTTCCGACCTCACCTCCGCCAACGAGACGGCCAACGCTCTCGACGGGTATGCGAGCCGCTGCCGCGACGGCGCGTCGAAGCGCCTCGGGCCCGTCGCGAACCCGGGTGAGCCTCAGCCAAGCGAACGCGGGTCCGGGCCTCCCGACCACCACCAGCACGCACTGATCCAGCCCTCTGGACAGTCGAACTATCCGACGCTACTCGCCCCGATAAGCCCGACGGTGCCGAGGAAGCGGACCGGAGGCCTGCTGATGTCGGTCATGCAGCAGCCCTCGGCAACGGGCAGTAGCATCATCTACCGGCAACGACGTGGCGTGGGTTGGTACTGACCCTCATCCGTGCACGTTCGGCGTGGTGGGGTGGGTTGTCTCCTACACTGAGCCTGAGGGGCACACCCCGGACAACCTGATACCTGGCACCTCAATCTGGTTCGGCATGGCGCTGGCTACACTTCGTCATCAGATGGCGTGTTCCTACGCGGACCCGGTGATCCTGCCCATCGTTTTCCTGCTCAACGGGCTCAGGGCTGGCGCATGATCGCGCGCCTCGACAACGCCAAGAACACACACGCCGCCACGAACCAGCTGCTCTGGACGGGGCTCGGTATCCTGCTGTTCGCCGCTGTCGTGATCTGGCTGCGCGATCACCGCCGGCTCAGCGTTTCCCCTACCGCTGTTCTTGGCGGGCATGGTGCTGCCGCTGCCGCTCATGCCGGGGTCGGTCGCGAACTCAACGGTGCGCGGGTCTGGATCGGGCTCGGCCCGTTCAGTTTCAGCCCCGCCGGGTGGCCAAGATCCTCCTGGCCCTGGCCTTCGCGGCCTATTTCTACGAGAAAACGCGACCTGCTGGCGCTGCTGGCAGGCGACATCCTCGAGCTCGAGTTCGAGCGCGATCTGGAGCTCCCATCGTGGTGATGTGGTTCCTCTCGCTGGGCATCATGGTCTTCAAAACGACCTCGGCACCGCCCTGCTGTTCTTCGGTTTTGTTCACCTTCATGAGTTTACGTCGACGCAGCACCGGCCCGGCCGATCCTCGCGGTGTCGCGTTCGTGATCGCGGGGCTACTCGCCTGGGTTCACCAGCCATGTGCCGAGACGGGTCAATTCACGGCTGAATCCGTTCAACGACTACGACGCCAATTACCAGATCATCCAGGCCCAGTTCGGTTTACGCCTGCAAAATTGGGTTGTTCGGGCGCGGCTGGGGGCAGGGGTTCGCCGTGGCTGACGCCCATGAATGAGAGCGACTTCATCGCCGCCGGTCTCGCCGAGGAGATCAGGGGTCGTCGGCATGATGGCGATGGTGATGCTGTATGGGTTCATCGTCGCCCGCGGCATGAAGACAGCGCTGATCTGCCCTGACGGTTTTGCGGCAAGCTCCTGGCGGGTGGGCTGGCGTTCACCTTCGCGTTGCAGGTGTTCTCGATCATCGGGCATCACTCGTCTGCTGCCGTTGACGGGCCTGACGACGCCGTTCATGTCCCAGGGCGGATCCTCCTGATTGCGAACTGGATGATCATCGGCATCCTGCTGGTGATCTCCCATCGCGCCGCATACCCCAGCGCCACAGCCACCACGCGGAGCTGATGAGCTCCTGCCCGAGTCCGACGGCGGTGATTGCGAAATGAATGGTCCCCCTGCGGAAAGTCAGCATCTTCATCTCACTGCTGATGGCGGCATTACTAGTGAACATCACCTGGCTGGCCATCGCCGGGTCGGAGGACATGCTCAAGGATCCGCGGAACGTGCGGGTCGAGGGATGCCGAGTTCAACACCAACCGGGGTGCGATCCTCGTCGGCAACGACGCGATCGCGATGTCGTCGCCCGCATCGGGAAAGTTCCGTGGCGGCGCACCTCCCCCCAGGGCGCGATGTACTCGTCGGTAACCGGCTGGTATTCGTACTCCTACGGCAAACAGGAATTGGAGCGCACCTGGAACGCGGAACACGACCGGCACCGCGTCGTCGCAGACGATCACCGGATCGTTGACCTGCTCACGGGCAAGAAAGCGCAGGGCACGAACCTGAACACGACGCTGAACCCGAAGGCGCAGGCCGCCGCGGTCAAGGCCCTGGGCAAGCAGCAGCGCTGCCATTGCCATCGACTACACCACCGGCGAGATCCTGGCACTGGTCCCACCCCCACCGACGACCCAGACCTCCTGACTTCCACTGATCCTCGAGCGGAAACGCAGAACTGGAACGCCTGATTGACGATTCTGCCGAGCCGCTGAAGAACCGCGCGGTGCGGGAAATCTATCCCCCGGTTCCACCTGTCAAACTGCTGACCGCGGCGGCTGCCCTGGAGGCCGGGTACGAACCCTCGTCCACCGTCGCATCCCCGACCAGCTACCAGGCACCGGGTTCCAGCCACGGCATCGGCAATTCCACGGACTGCGGAGGCACGGAGACCACCCTCGAACACGCTGGCGACGTCACTGCAACACCGCTTTCGCGAAGCTGGGTGTGGAACTGGGGCAGGACAGATGCTGGGGGTGGCACAGCGTTTCGGTTTCAACTCGGTTCCCGGCATCGACCTGCCGGCGACGGCTTCCAAGTTCCCCACCCAGATGGATCCCGCCTATCTGGCGCAGTCCAGCATTGGGCAGTACGAGGTGGCAGCCACCCCGTTGCAGATGCTGATGGTGGCAGCTCCGCCATCGCCAACAACAGGGTGTTGATGAGCCGCACGTGGTCAAGAGCGTCACCGGAAGCGACCTCAAGGTGCTCCAGACGGTCCAACCCGAGCAGGCGGGTCGTCCGATCAGCGAGGGAGCTGCTAAACAACTCAAGCAGATGATGGAGAATGTGGTCAACGACGGTACCGGTTCGCCGCACAGGTCCGTGGAATGACCATCGGGGCAAAACCGGTACCGCTCGGTCGGACTAACCGTCTACGCGTGGTTCGTCGGTTACGCCAGCGAACCGCACGTCGCCGTTATTGGCTTTCGTGCAGAGCACGTCGGTCGGGACGTAACGACATCTCGGGAGGCAAGGTCGCTGCACCTGTGTTCAAGGCCGTCGTGGGTCCCTCCGATGAGGACACGGCGGAAACTGGGTCCGATGGGCCACAATGGTTCCCGATCAATTGAAAGGACCAGTGCGATGACTGAGCGCGGCACCCTACGCTGGGCGAGCGGTACGAGCTCGACCAGATCATCGGGCGTGGCGGCATGGCCGAGGTCTGGCGGGCCCGCGACCTGCGACTCGTCCGCGACGTGGCCATCAAACGCCTGCGCATCGACCTGGCCAGCGACCCCACCTTCCAGGCCCGATTTCGCCGCGAGGCACAATCCGCAGCAGGCCTGAACCACCCGAGTCATCGTCGCCGTCTACGGACACCGGTGAGGAACGCGACACCAGTCGGACGTGATGGTGCCCTACATCGTGATGGAACTCGTCGAGGGCGTGACCCTGCGGGAGGTGCCGCGACGGTCGCAAAGATCGTGCCGGCCCGTGCGCTGGAAATTCACCGCGGGAGTGCTGGACGCGTTGTCGTACGAGTCACCGGGCCGATCATCACCGCGACATCAAAACCGGCCAACGTGATGCTCACCCCGCCGGCACGGTCAGGTGATGGACTTCGGCATCGCCCGGGCCGTAGCCGACACCTCCGCGACGATGACGCAGACCGCCACTGCGGATCGGCACCGCACAGTACCCGTCGCCGGAGCAGGCGCGCGGGAGAAGGTCGATCAGCGTTCGGACCTGTACTCGGTGGGGTGCCTGCTCCACGAGTTGCTGTGTTCGGAGCCGCCGTTCAAGGGCGACTCCCCGTCTCGGTCGCCTATCAGCACGTCCGGGAAACGCCTGTACCGCCCAGCCAGCGCGACCCGGAGGTCACCCCACCGATGGACGCCATCACGTTGAAGGCGTTGGCGAAGTCGCTGGATGACCGCTACCAGGACGCCCGCGAGTTCCGGAGAGGACATCCTGCGCGCCTTGAACGGGCAGCCCGTGATGGCCGCCTACTCCTCCCCCGTCGAGATGCCGACGACGGTGATGCCGTCCTCTGCCCGACGCGCGGCCCGAGCCCCTCACTCCCGCGGATGCGAACGCGGCGGAGCCACCTCGCTGAATGGTGCCGTCAGCACCATGGAGCCCGTGGAGGCGAGGGAGGAACCGAAGAAGAAAACGCAGGCCCTGGTGGTCGTCTCGGTGCTGGTCGGTTTTGCTGGTGATCGGCATTGCGACAGCCCTCTACATGGTGCTCAACCCGGGTACGAAGCAGGGTCGTGGTGCCGAATGTCGTGGGCGCCTCCAGGCCTCCGCTGAGGCCACCTTGAAGGAGCAGGGTTTCGAGACGAAGGTGGAGACCGTCGAGTCCGGACGATGCCAGCAAAGGCAAGGTGGTCGACACCGATCCGAAAGCCGGTGTGCAGGCCAAGGCCGGGAGCGTGGTGAACCTCAAAGTGGGTGTGGGCTCGAACCAGCTGCCGATGCCCGACGTGAGGGCAAATCATTCGACGAGGCCCTCGAAGATGCTCAAAGAGGCCGGTTTCACGGGCACGATCTCCAAGGAGGACATGGACCCGGCAAAGAGGGCCGCGGATGCCGTGAAGGACCAGGCGCAGGAAACCGGAACCAGCAGCGGGCCAGGCGACCGCCCCGGACCAAGCCATCACCGTGCGGATCGCCACGGGCAAGTCCGCAGTGCCCGACTTCAGCGGCATGAACATTGAGAGAGCCAGGACGGCAGCCAGCGCAGCCGGTTTCAAAACGAAGGTGACCGTGGTGGAAAAGGAGAGCACTCGAGCAGGCTGCCGGAACGGTCTTCGCCCAGGATCCCGAGGCAGGAACAGCACTGGAACGCAAATCAGGGAAGATCACGACTCACAGTGGCAAAGGCCGCCCCCACCACCGTAAAAATGCCGAAACTGACCGACCTGACTGAGGAACAGGCCATCCAAGCTTTCAAGAAAGCTGGTTTCACCTCCAACCTGCGCATCACGAAGGTGCAGACAGCCGACCACCCGGCTGGCAAGGTGTACTTGCAGAGCTCCCCGAGAGAACACAGACTTGGACAAGAACGCGGAGGTTTCGGTGGAGATCGCCATCCCACCCAGCAGAACCAACCCACTGCAAGCCCGAGTGGGCAGCCAACCTCGAGGCCCCAGCCCCTCCCCAACTCCATCGAAGACTGGCTGAGGAAAGATTTCACTGGTACGGGCTGGTCAGGGGGAACTTCCCGAAGCTGGTTGAACCAGGACGCGAGGAACGAGCAGGCCGGCTCAACCGACTTCCCTCACACGAGCTGGTTGAGCCGGACCGCGACGAAGGCGAGTCGAAACCACCGTCGCGCGGGTTCCCTGCGCAACACCCGGGAGGGCAATTGCGTCCTCTAAACGCCCATGTCGACGGCGACCAAGGGGCTGAGGCGGGCGGCGCGGGCCGGTGCCTCGGTGTCGCCGCAGGTCACGAGCCAGTTGGCGAGCATCTGGTAGCCGCCCTCGGTGAGCACCGATTCGGGTGGAACTGCACCGCCTCCATCGGCCATGCACGGTGACGTATGGCCATGATGACCCCGGATTCGGTGCGGGCCGTGATTTCAGCTCCTCCGGGAGTTTTTCTTCGACGGCGGCGAGGGGATGGTAGCGGGTGGTGCGCAGCGGCGACGGCAGGCCCGTGAAATACCCTTGCCGTCGTGGGGTCACGGGTGAGACCTTGCCATGTAGCAGTTCACTGGCCCGGTCGACGACACCGCCGAGGGCAACAGCCATCGCCTGGAGCCGAGACAGACCCCGAACAGCGGTGTGCGACCACCGAGTCGCCGGATGACGTCAACACACACTCCGGCTCGTTCCGGGGTGCCGGGGCCGGGTGAGAGCAGCACCCCGTCGAAGGCGTCCTCCCAGCCGGGTTCCGCGAAACGCGGATCGTCGTTGCGCCACACCTCCACGTCGGCACCGATCTGGGCGGGTAGGAGACGATGTTGTGAATCGAACGAGTCGTAGTTGTCGATGACGAGGATGCGTGCCACGGGCGCAATTCTGTCACGACGCGGCAACCGACGCGCCCACGCCGCAGCGTCTCCTCACCGGTCCTGACAAAGAAAGCCGTTGGGCCCGCAGGAAGGGCCCAACGGCTGGCGTCCGCTACCCGGCGCCGTATCCGGTTCGAGGCGGTCGGGTTTGACTGGCGACCTGCTGGGCGACGGGGCTGAGGGTCGGTGACGGCAGTGCCGTCGGCGGCGATGCCGTGGAGTTGTCGATGGTGGCTGGGGAGGATCCGGTGGCACGGTCACAGCTCCGGGGCCGCTGGCGGTCGGTGACGGGCTCGGGACCTCGAGATTGTGGGCGAAGCACTCGGAATCAGTTCCGCCGTCGGGGAGACGGTCTGGCTTGGGGAGGCCGTGGGACGTGGCGACTCCGACGGAGCGACGGAGGGCGTCACGGTCTGGGTGGGCGATGCCGAAGGACTCGGTGTCGGGGAGGGTGAGGGGGACGGAGAACTGCTCAGGGATCTTCGCACTCGTCCCCGATCCAGTTGCCGTCAATGTCCTGCTGGTTGGGATTCGCGACATCCGGACAGTTGTCGTAGGCGTCGGGTATGACGTCCCCGTCCCGGGTGATGTCCAGTTTGGTGGAACCCACGGAGGTTTCCCCATGGCGTCGAGTGACCCTCACCATCACGTGACCGCTCACCTCCTTGTCGTAGCGGTGGACGACCATGTCGGCGGTGGTGGTTTCATCGAAGGTGCCGTCGCCGTCGAAGTCCCACTCGTACTTCACCACGTCACCATTGGGTGAGTAGCTGGCCCGAGCGTCCAGCCGAACCTCGGAGCCAACCTTGGCGACATAGGGCCCCTGCAGCCAGGCGAAGGGTTTATCAGCGGCTCCCTCGGTCACGTCATTGGCGATGTCCTCCGGCGTTTTCCCGCTCGTACCGTCGGGGGTCGTCCTGCCACCCGTGGCCTCGGTGAGTTCCGCCAGTCCTTCGCCCATCGCGGCGGGATTACCGACCGTTGAAACCCGGGTGTTGGAAACCGCGTAAGAACCAAGGCGAAGGGGTCTGCCATGTCAGTCCGGTGACGGGTTCGGGATCCTTGGCCGGTCCGTCTCCCAGTACCAGCATCACCTTGCTCGCATCCTTGCGCCAGCGCAACGACCAGGCCTTGCGCGATTCCGCTGCTTACCGATTCCGCAGGATCGCCTGCGAAACCAACTCCACTTTGCCGAGCGCGTTCAGAATGTCTCTGGGATTTTCGGTGAAATCCTGGTCCACCCGCGATGGATAATTTCCGGCCACACCGCCGCCTTCCGGGTGGTCCTGATAGGTCACGAGCGTACCGGGTATCACCACCGAAGATGGAAGGGAGCATGGTCATTTGAATCGACGTCACCGTCTCCGACCATGTGTCACGCATGGATGAGGTGGCATCAACCACGAAAACCACATCCCTCTTGGACTGATGCCCACCGAGCAATGGAGCATTCTGTGACACCCCCGAGGATTGGATCAATTTGCCCATCTCACGATGCCCGGCAATGTTCGGGTGCCAGAAATTTGTGTGAGGTTGCAGAGAACTTGGACTTTATCTTACCGCCCTCGCCGTAGTCCCCTCCGTCTCCAGGAACTCATTCAGCCAGCGCTGAGGTTTGCTATCTCCCTTTCCACCAGTTATTGAAGGAACGGTCTGGCTCATGTCCGGCGAAAGCCGCGGGGGTCTGTTCGACAAGCTTCACTCGACCCAGATATTTCCTGTTCAAGCGCTGCACGAGTTGCTTCTGGTGCTCCACCGCTTTCATACCCAGTTCACGCACGGCAGCCGAGGCGTCGTATTGTCCCGAGTCGGTCTTGACAAGGTGGGGCTTGTCCAGCGAGAGCAGAGGATAGCTCATGAGAATCACCTGGGAGGAAGGATTACCCGACATCTTCTCGGAGAGAAGTCGCCCAATAGCATCCTCTAGAGAATCCATAATATTCGACAAGTTATCAGAAGTATCCTGAATGTCTTCCTTGCATTTATTCCCATCTCCACCGCCATATTTACCCAGCCCCAAAGGAACAAAGCAGTGTTGGATGATATCAGCGAACCCTGCATCATTACCCCCCCATTGTCATGAGCACCAGATCGGTGCTCTTGTCCTCCGAATCGGCCTGTGGCCTAAGGGTCAGCTTGCATCGAGTAGGTAAAAACTGGGCTCTTTCCGATTCGGTTGATCTGGTACTCGACCCCGATGATGTCATCGCTCGATTTGACGGAGCAGGCGTCCTCCTGTTCCAAGCAGGGCACGCACATCATCCTCGGAATTTCCCCTGGCGATGCGCAGGTATTGCTCCTCCACCGTCCCGGGCTTAAAGATGTCCCTGAGCACCCCTCCCGAGCAGGCCCGATTCACGTAGGTCGCATCGATACCGAGAGGCTCACCGATTCCACGAACCGTTGCCCCAGTTCTTGGAGCTGCGTTCGCACCACGCCGCACCATGGGGAGGCTTATTCATAGGGTGTAGGCGAAGATGAGCCCGTGACGGCTTGTATTGTGGTTTCGAAGGTGTTATAAGGGCGACGGTAATCAGTGTGCAGGACACGCCAGGTCTTGAGGTTCGCGATGACGCTCAATGAGGTAACGGACACGGTTGATGGCCGTGTTGTTTCTTTTATCGGTGTCGGTGAGTTCACCATAGGCGGGTTTCTTCACGGGGTGATCATCCCCAATCCGATGTAGCCCTTGTCCCCCGATATGATTGTCAGAGCATTGAGGTTGTGAGGAATCCAGATTCCTTGATGGCCTTTGCGTCATGCACACTGCCTGCTGATGGTTTTGAGATCCAGGCGAGCTGTCCGGTCAGGTGCAGGCCACTTGCAGTTCACTCCCGTTGTGTGGTGCTTGCCTGAGTACAGTTCGGGACGCTTCGACCATGACCAGCAGGGCGCCAGAGTACCGTCGATGATGTACTGGCGGTCTGGGTCGAGGTCCCCCGTGCCGGGCACCCAGGCTTGGAGGGCCTCGGCGATCAAGGGAGTGTAAACCGTAATCACCCTCGAGATGGTGGATTGGGAAACCGTGTGGATGTCGGCCAGTAACTCTTGGGTGAGATTGTGTCTGAGCGTCAACAAAGTGACTTGGATACAGCGGAACAATCCTAGGACACGGGATCCTGCTACGGGAAGGTTTCCGGAACGGGATGTGTGGATCATTTCACACAGGTCAAGGATCTGATCACGCTCAAGGATCGTGGTAGTATTCACGGCAGCGGCTTGTCTTTCATCTGAGGTTCTTGTTTCTACACCTTGAATTGTCTCAGATCGGGCAAGCCGCCCTCACATCCCCCTCGGATAAAGCGTCAGTTGGGGAAAGCCAAAACACCCCTATGAATAAGCCTCATAGTAGGATCCTGCGCCATTCCCGGCTGAGAACGAATCACCAAGCTGAACGACCGACAACTGCTTGGGAAACGGATGCGGGGGCCCCATTACCTCATCGGCTTTCGCCGCCGCAGGATGCAATATCCCCGAGGCGGCAAAGAGCGCCGCTAACACAACCAGCCGAATTAATTTTTCTCAAAACTCCTCCAAATTGTTCCACAGTTTTGAACTCATCCGGATTTCCCCCATCCCCACTCACGGCTCCTCAAGAACCCTGATCCTGATTATCAGATCTGTCGCATCATCATCGAAATAGAGACGCCACATTCACGTCGAGGGTTATTTTTGACCATTCCATACCATCCTGGGGGGCAGGCCGGTCTCGTGTTCCTTTTCCACCCCGCCTCCTTGGCGAAAGCGACGGCCCGATCAAAAATCTCCTGCCGATCAGCATCCCCAGAGAACACCCTCCTCGCCTCAGTGAACCTGGGCTTACCCAAGGGACGCCCATACCCCTTCTCAGAGCTCTCCTTCAGGGGCAAACCCAACAGATCCTCCGCCGCCATGGGATCCTCCAGAGCACCGGCAACTGCGACGGATCCTCCCCCAGATCACCCACAACACCACACCCAACCAGCACCCCCACACCCAGCAGCGTCACACCCCGACGCAACCACGAAACAAAACCGCCACGAGCCCCACTATCCGCCATGCACCAATCCAACCACACCACCCACCGCGTCAAGAGGAATCCATCCGAAAAACGCGACCCACAACGTCACACGAGAACAAACCCCGCCGACACGACCCTTTCGGTTGCTCCTGCGTTGCTTCCGCGCCGGGGCGACTTCGTGAGGGACGGTGTTTCCTGTTACCTGGATTTTGCGTGGGTAATTCCCAAGGCGCCCTGGAATGCCGGCAGAGACAGGGAGGATTCCACGCTTTCCCGGTATCCCAGACCGTATGCGTCGGCGTACTGCCGGTAGGTGGTCAACGCCCGGGACTCCTTCAGGGCAGCGGCCATGCGACGGGGCGTCGCCGATTGCCCCTCGATCACGTAGGGCGGTGCGTAGGGAATACCGTGCAGGACCACGGAGTTGCCGACGCACTTGATGCCCGACGTGGAAATGATCCGTTGTCCCCTGAATGCTCACCGCCTCTGCCCCACCTTTCCACAGGGGCGTTGACGACGGCCTGGATGTCCTGTTGGTGCACCACCAGGGGCGTCGTCGTCGACGCCTGCTGGGTCTCACATCGGTGGGGGCATCGGTGAGGGTCACTCGCATTCCGGGACCCGTGACGGGGTACAGCCGCGGCCTGTTCCGCGACCGCACGCTGCTGCTTTTCCAGCTCCGGGGATGCCCCTGCTGGTGCCCGAGTTCCTCCACTTCGGCTCGAACCTCCGCGACTTCGCCTCGCAGTTGCTCGTTCCGCTGAGCCTGTGTGGCGACCAGGCCCCGCAGGTCGGTGTTGCGGTCGGATCGCAGGTCGGTGCCGCGGGCCGCGATGGCGGAGGCGGTGAGCATCGCACCCGCCAGGACACAGATGATTCCCGTGCCCACCCGGCCTCTGAGGCTGCGGGGGTTTTCGTCGTCGCGGGGTCCCCTGATGCGTTTCAGAAGCCGAATCAGACGGGTCTCACTCATGCAACAACCCTACGCGGCGCGAGCCTCGGATGTGTTTCCTGACCGGTCGACTCCACTAATCTTGGTCGGCAGAGGCGAAAGGAGGGGCGCGGTGCCCGAGTCCAAGGTGCGCAAGGAAGCCAAGAGCAAGGCGCGCAAGAAGCAGCCCGAAGAGCTCGAAAAGGCTCGTAAGGAACGCAAGGAACGCAAACGCCTGGCCGCCAACACCGAGCGCCGGTGGGTTCCGTGGACCTTCATTCCCGTCGGGTTGCTGGGTGTGCTCTGGATGGTGACCTGGAACCTGGCGGGACTCCATCGACTTTCATGAGGGCATTGGGCGACTGGAACATCCTCATCGCCCTCGGTCTGATCATCGCGTGTTTCAGCCTCATGACGCTCTGGAAATAGTCGATGGGGTGGGAACACATCGGCGGTGAGACCGTCGGTTTTTTCGACGCGGTGATCCTGGACCACGACGGCACCATCGTCGACTCCCACGACGCCATGGTCCGCTCCTACACCCGATGGGCTGCGGAGTACGACGTCGATCTGACCCAGATGCCGAAGTACATGAGTATGCCGAGCCGCGCCTTGACGGAGGCGTTGGTTCCCGACGCGACGCGCTGGGACGAGGCGGCGGCACGCATCGAGGAGCTGAGGTCTCCGACACCACGGGGTGGTGCCCATGCCGGGGGCGGTCGATGCCTTCCGGGCGTTGCCCGGCGATGCGGTGGCGATCGCGACCTCCTGCACGCAGCCTCTGCTCGACGCCCGGTTGCACGCCTCCGGCCTGTCCCATCCCCGGGTCGTGGTGACCCGCGACCAGGTGGAGCACGGCAAACCTGCCCCCGACTCGTTCCTGCTGGCCGCGCAGCGACTCGGTGTGGAACCGTCGCGTGCGCTCGTGGCGGAGGACTCCCCGTGGGTATCACCGCAGCCCGGGCCGGCGGGTTCCCCCACGCTCGGGATCCTCAGCACCCACACCGCCGACGTCCTCCGCGCCGACGTGCACGTGACGGATCTGTCGCAGGTGACCTGGGAGGTGGGCGACGAGGGTATCCGTGTGATCGTTCACGCCACCCGCTGACGATTCATCGGCCTCGACCGTGAACGGTAGGATTCTCTACCGTGACTGAACCGCGTACGCAGGCAACCGAACCCACCGACTCGGAGCAGACGATGGTCCGCAAGGAGAAGCGGGCCCGGCTGCTGACCGCAGAGTCCGAGCCCTATCCTGCCGACCTGGTCCGCAGCCACACCCTCCTCCAGGTGCGTGAGGGCTGGGGTCACCTGGAAGCCGGGGAGGAAACCGACGATGTGGTGCAGGTCGGGGGGCGCGTCGTGTTCATCCGCAACACCGGCAAGTTGGCCTTCGCGACCCTGCAGGACGGTTTCACCCTTGGCGACAACGGTGAACGCCTCCAGGTGATGTTGTCGCTGGCGGAGGTCGGAGCGGAGGCCCTGGCAGCCTGGAAATCGGACGTCGATCTGGGCGATCACGTCTGGGTGGAGGGCCGTGTCATCTCGTCGAAACGCGGTGAATTGTCGGTGATGGCGAAACGGTGGCGGATGGCGTCGAAGGCGCTGCGCCCTCTCCCCGTGCTGCACAAGGAGCTGTCCGAGGAGAGCAGGGTACGCCGCCGCTACGTCGATCTGATCGCCCGGGAGGATGCACGCGCCATGGTGCGCAAACGCGCCGCCATCACCCACGCCATCCGCGACACCCTGTACCAGCAGGGTTACATCGAGGTGGAGACCCCGCAGCTGCAGCTCGTCCACGGCGGCGCCGCGGCCCGGCCCTTCACCACGCACCTCAACGCCTTCGACATCGACATGAGCCTGCGCATCGCGCTGGAGCTGCACCTCAAACGCACCATGGTCGGTGGCGCGGATCGTGTCTACGAGATGGGGCGGGTGTTTCGCAACGAGGGCATCGACTCGTCGCATTCCGCGGAATTCACGATGCTGGAGGCCTACCAGTCGTGGGTGATCAGCGGACCATCGCGCAGCTGATCCACGACATCATCGTCGCCGCCGCCGACGCCGTCGGTTCCCGGCAGGTCGACACCGACCAGGGAACCATCGACCTCGATGGGCAGTGGCGGTGGCTGCCGTTCTTCGACGGGTTGAGCGAGGCGGCAGGTCGCGAGATCACCGTCGAGACCTCCCTGGAGGAGCTGCGGGCTGTCGCTGACGAACGCGAGGTGGAGTACGACCCGAAGTGGAACGCGGGCAAGTTGTCGCTGGAGCTGTTCGGGGACCTCGTGGAGCCCGGGTTGATCCAGCCGACCTTCGTCCACGACTACCCGTCGCTGGCGCAGCCCCTCGCTCGCCCGCACCGCTCCGAGCCCGGGAAGATCGAGGCCTGGGACCTGATCATCGGAGGCATGGAACGCGGCACTGGTTTCACCGAACTCATCGACCCGGTGATCCAGCGCGACGTGCTGGTGCGCCAGTCCTCGCCGCAGCCGCCGGGGATCCGGAGGCGATGCAGCTCGACGAGGACTTCCTGGAGGCCCTCGAGTACGGGGCCCCGCCGATGGGCGGTTTGGGGCTCGGCATCGACCGCCTGGTGATGCTCCTCAACCCGGGAGCGGGCATCCGGGAGACGATTCTCTATCCCCTGTTACGCCCCTCCGCGGGCTGAGGAGTCAGCGACCTCAGCGGAACACGTTCGACAAGAACCCGCAGAACATCACCACTCCCGCACCGATCGCGAACCACTGCATGGGAATGTAGAAAAAGGGTGTGAATGTTCTTGAGCTGGCTGAGTACCTCGGGGCTCTCGCGGCGATCAGCTGTTCGACCTGGGCGTAGCCCTCCTCCCTGGAGGCAGGGGCTTGGACACCAGGGGCCATCTGGAACTGGCCCGCATCAACACGGGCGCGCAGCTCGGCGCGTCGTTGTTCCTGCCATTCGGCCACCTTGGCGCGGGGACGTATCACGTTGAGCCATCGCCCACACAGAAACCCAGGGGCGCCACCGACGAGCGCACCGAGAGCGGCGACGATATTGGTAATCGCGCTCTTACTCCCATATATACTCGCCGGTAGGGCGCCCAAGGCGAACGCGGTTAATGCAGGGAAGGCAGCCCCCAGAAGCCCCCAGCCACGAAAAATGATCATGCCCGAATGTTTAGGGTTTCCCGACCCCGCGGTGAAGAGTTGTGATTCATTCAACAATGCATCGGGTCACGACGTGAAGAAGGATGCGACGAAACCTCCCAGGATTAGCACCCCTGATCCCCAGACCCACCATGTGAAGCGGCACCCAGTAGAGGGAGTGTTGATTGAGCATCCTCGGCGACAGGTCCCGGGCCTCGCGCTCCAGCTAGCTCTTCCACCTGCGCGTAGCCCTCCTCCCTTGCTGGTGGGGAGCGGAGCGCCGGGAGCGATCTGGAACTGCCCCTGATCCACCAGGGGCACAGTTCCACGCGCCGCTGCGCCTTCCATTCCTCCAGTCTTGACGAAGGGGGCGTTTCTGGTTCAGCCACCGCCCCAGGAACCACGTCCCCCACGGCACCCAGAAGACCCCCGATCGAGGGCAAACTTCAGAAACATCGCGTTGGACAGTTGAGCGACGAAGCAATCGCCAGCATGATGCCTGGCGCCTAGAACGGGCAGAACTATGCCCATTCCTCCCCAACCCCTGTAGATGATCATGCATGAACTTTAGTCAACGGGGGTGACGCTCATCTCTCCTTTGGAAAATCTGGGGCGGGCAGCCGTGGTCACTGGTGACGTTCCCCCCGTCAGCATCGTCAGGATCAGGACGTTTTTCTCCGGGGGCGTCAGCGGGGCGGTCGACGCGGTGCGTGAGGTGACTGGTCAGGGTGCAGCGACCCCCGGCCCCATCTCCACCACGTCGTCGCCGCAGGTGAACAGCAGCCTGCCCTGCGTGCACTGCACCAGGATGGGGTGTGCTGCTTTGTGGTCGTCGAGGCACTGGCCCGGTGCGAAGTTCATGAGGGATGACATTGGCCCCATCACCCTGGAGTTGCCTGCGCACGCCGGGGCGTGGGCGCGACGGATCGGTGTGCGGGGGCGGATGCGACGGAGTCGATCACGGTCATCGTCCCGCCGCTGCCCGACACCTCCGGGGCGCCGAAGACATCAGGGGTGTTGACGGGAACCTGGTTCTGTTCGGCCATGGGATCTCCTTACTGATCAGGCGTGGCGATGCTGGTGGACACGGTACCCGGCGGCGAACATACCCTTCATGTTGACGCCAGCCAGCGCCCGGTCGAGCTGCTGCGGGTTCGGGGAGACGAACCCGGTGATGGTGTCGACACCGTGATCGAACAACACCGGGTTGAGCGGAACCGACGGGCCGACCAGCACGGTGTGGGCGTTGCGCGACAGCTCGATCAGGCGCGGCGCGGTCTTGTTGACGAACGCGGAACCGGAGATGAACACGTAGTCGCATTCGGGCAGGGAGGTATTCGCAGGCGGAGTCGGGGTAGTCGCCGGGCTGCGGGTTGCGTTCCAGGCAGATGTACTCCCCGCTGCCTCGAGGGCCTTCTGGGCGAAGGAAATGCCCGATGACCGCCACCTTCTTGCCCGGCGACGTCGGTGGCGTAGGGGTCGAAAACCATGCCCCAGTGATGCCCTGCCCGGTGGGGACGAAACCGTTGGCCTCTGCTGTTTCTGGACGACTGTGCCAGGAGTTGATGGCGGCCTGCCCGATGGAGGCCTCGGCCAGGTTCCAGCTGCGAATCAGACCCGCGGCTTCGCGCAGTGGGATGCCGTCGAGGGTGACCCCGGGAAGCTGTCGGGGCGGGTCTTGACGTTCATGGTCCACGCCATGCCGATCCCGCCGGCTGAGTTGATCACCCGGGTCCACTGGGCGCCGACGTTCACCGTGGTGAGAGTCACCTCCTGCGGGATCGCGTCAGATCAGTGCGTCGTAGATCTCCCAGGGGATTGCCATGCCGTTCTCCGTCCAACCAAGGTGAGGCTTACCCATCGGAGAGTACACGGCAGATTTCCGTCGCCAAAACCCCTTGGCATCATCGTCGCAAACCGTTATCATCGTCTCATGACGATGAAAGAGACGGAAAACTTCCGACACCGAGACCGAGATGGCAGCGACGCTGTTTCGGGTCTCTCGCCGATCCCGAACAGATTGGCCATCGTCAAGCACCTGATGCTGTCGGAGCACCGGGTGGCCGACCTCGTCGGGCACCTGGGGACTGGCGCAGTCCACGGTGTCGGCCCACGTCCGGGGGTTGCGGGACAGCGGGCTGCTGACCGCACGGGTGAGGGGCCGCGCCACTTTTCTATTCCTTGGCCGAGCCAGAACTGACCACGAATCTTCTGACGCCGCCGACGACCTTCTGGTCGCAACCGGCGAGGTCCCAGTCATCTGCGAACCGGAAGTCGAGAGCATCATGAGCGAACACCACGACCACCACGGTCACGAGCATCACACCACGACCCACGACGAGGGTCGCGCGGCCACGGGCATGACGATCACGGCCACTCCCACGGGCATGGGCACAGCCACAATCACGCGCACGGATCGACGAACCGGACCCGCCTGGGGATTGCGCTGGGGATCACCGGGTGTGATCTTTCGTCGCCGAGGTGGTCGGCGCGATCGTGACGGACAGCCTGGCGCTACTGGTCGATGCCGGACACATGCTGACCGACTCCGTCGGCCTGGTGGTGGCACTCATTGCGGCGACGTTGATGAAACGTCCCCCTCGGAGCGTCACACGTGGGGATGGCAGCGCGCGGAGGTGTTGTCCGCGGGGCGCAGTCCGCGATTCTGCTGTGCGTCGGCGGGTACGCCATCTACGAGGGGTGTGCTTCGCCTGTTCGCCCCTCCGGAGGTGGAGGCGGGCGGGCGTGGCCGTCATCGGTGTGATCGGCTTGCTCGGTAATGTCGCGTCGCTGCTGGTGCTGCTGGGCGGCAAGGACAGCAACCTGAACATGCGTGCCGCTTTCCTGGAGGTGTTGAACGATGCCCTCGGGTCGGTGGCGGTGATCGTCTCCGCAGCGGTGATTGCCCTGACTGGATGGACCCGCGCCGACACCGTCGCAGGGCTTCTTGTGGCAGCACTGATTGTGCCGCGCGCCCTGAAGCTGCTGCGGGAGTCGGGATCGATCCTGCTGGAAGCCACCCCCACTGAGCTGGACCTGGCCAAGGTGAGGCAGCACCTGATGGAAAAGGCCCCACGTCAAGGGGGTCCACGACCTCCACGCCTCCACCGTCTCCACCGAACTTCCGGTCCTGACGGCCCATGTGGTCCTGGCCGACGAATGCTTCACCGACGGGCATTCGCAAGAGATCCTCGCCGATATCCAAGAATGCCTGGTCACGCATCACGAGATCAGCATCGAGCACTGCACCCTGCAGCTGGAATCAGAAGAGGTAGCAGAACGACACAAAGAACACCTGCACGCCTAGAAGGTCGCAGGAGCCTCTGGTGGCACTCCGAACACAGGAGTATCACCAGAGGAAACGTCTTCGCGAAACACGGACCGAGCATTCTTCCCACACCCCGATTGACCTGACCCCGTCACAGAAACCACAAAAATCCCTGCAAGATCCGGGCCGCGAGCAACACGATCAGGTAGCACCGCGACTATCACCCTCGAAACGACGCCAATAATGCTGTCGACAAAGCTTTCACGTCTCCATGAGTCCGGTCCGGGAGACCGGAAAAATTGCACCCTCGTTCTGATGACATGATGCCTGGTGATATGTCTCAATGAGGCTTATTCATAGGGGTGTAGGCGAAGATGAGTCCGGTGACGGCTTGTATTGTGGTTTCGAAGGTGTTGTAAGGGCGGCGGTAATCGGTGTGTAGAACACGCCAGGTTTTGAGGTTCGCGATGACACGTTCGATGAGGTAGCGGACACGGTTGATGGTCGTGTTGTTTCTTCTGTCGGTGTTGGTGAGTTCGCCATGGGCGGGTTTCTTCACGGGGGTGATCATTCCCAGTCCGATGTAGCCCTTGTCCCCAATATGCGTCGTGGCATCAAGTGCCTCGAGGAAGCCGGATTCCTTGATTGCCTTTGCATCATGCACACTACCCGGCAGGGGCGGGGAGATCCAGGCGAGCTGTCCGGTCAGGGTGCAGGCCACTTGCAGGTTCACCCTGTCGTGTGGTGTTTGCCTGAGTACAGTTCGGGACGATCGTGCCACGACCAGCAAGGCGCCAGAGTACCGTCGATGATGTACTGACGGTTCGGGTCAAGGTCCCCCACACTGGGCACCCAGGCTTGGAGGGCTTCAGCGATCAAAGGGGTGTAGACCGCCACCACTCTCGAGATGGTGGCTTGGGAAACTGTGTGGATGTCGGCCAGCAACTCCTGGGTGAGGTTGTGCCGCAATATCAACACAGTGAGGCTTATTCATGGCCCTCCTCACGTATGCGCTGACTAGGAGTTTTCTTGCCCGACGCGCCGTCTGTGAATAAGCCTCAGTGATTTGGATACAGCGGAACAACCCTAGGACACGGGACCCTGCCGGGGGAAGGTTTCCGGAACGGGATGTGTGGATCAGTTCGACAGGTCAGGATCTGGTCACGCTCAAGGCTTGTAGTAGTGTTCACGACAGCGGTCGTCTTTCATCTCGAGGTCTTTGTAGTAGAACACTTTGAATTGTCTCAGATCGGGCAAGCCGCCCCTTCTCCCTCCGGATAAAGCGTCAGTTGGGGAAAAGTCAAAAACACCCTTATGAATAAGCCTCAATGAAGTCCGGTTTTAGAGACCGGAACAATGGCTGGCGCATTGACATCGTGCTCCGCCGGCAGGGTTCTGTCTCAATGACGTCCGGTCTTGGAAACCGGAACAATAAGCGCTACCAGGAGACTTCCCGCAACGTCGGTGGCATTTCTCAATGAAGTCCGGTCTTGGAGACCGGAACAATGGGTCGAGCTGCCCGAACGGGCCCGCCGCCGTCGTGCGTGTCTCAATGAAGTCCGGTCTTGGAGACTGGAACAATGAAAGCTTATTCGTGGTCGTCCCTCAAGCGTTGTCTGACTAGGGGTTTCGCTGGCCGAGATGTTGCCTGTGAATAAGCCTCAATGTGCCAGAACCCTATTAATGTTTTACTACAGGTATATGTCTCAATCGAAGTCCGGTCTTGGAGACCGGAACAATCTGCGCACGTTGGACAGCAGGTCTCGGAAGGCGGTGGCGTCTCAATGAAGTCCGGTCTTAGAGACCGGAACAATCCATCGGGCCGCTGATCCGCCAACCACACCGAGCGTTGGAAGTCTCAATGAAGTCCGGTCTTGGAGACCGGAACAATCTCGATGCTGGATAGCGACACTCACGAGGTTCTGTATCGTCTCAATGAAGTCCGGTCTTGGAGACCGGAACAATAGCCCCAAAGGTCACGGTTCTGTCAACGGCAGGGTGTCTCAATGAAGTCCAGTCTTGGAGACAGGAACAATTGGTCAGGCTGGCGGGAGTGGCGAGCCCGCCAGCGACGAGGTCTCAATGAAGTTCGGTCTTGGAGACCGGAACAATACTGGCGCGGACGCGAAGGAATTGAACAATCCCTGCGGTCTCAATGAAGTCCGGTCTTGGAGACCGGAACAATACGCCCTGCCCAACCGGGGAGCGAGTCCTCACCCAGGCCTCAATGAGTCCGGTCTTAGAGACCGGAACAATGAGGCTTATTCATGAGCGACGTGTCAACCAGTAAAACCCCTAGTCAGAGCGCGTTTGAGGATGGCAGTGAATAAGCCTCAATATGCGGTTGCCCCTTGAAAAGACCGAACCCATCGTCTCAATGAAGTCCGGTCTTGGAGACCGGAGACAATTTCCACTTCAACAGCAATACTACGAGGCGACCCATCAGTCTCAATGAAGTCCGGTCTTGGAGACCGGAGCAATGCCGAGCATCTCATAGACTCTGAGGGTCCGAGTCATTGTCTCAATCGAAGTCCGGTCTTGGAGACCGGAACAATGACAACAACTCTGGTTCGTCCCAGAAGACGTCTTCGAGGTCTCAATGAAGTCCGGTCTTGGAGACCGGAACAATCTGTTCTTCGCGCAGGCCCCAGCGCTCATGACCGTCGTCTCAATGAAGTCCGGTCTTGGAGACCGGAACAATCATGGGGATCCTACTAGGGATGCTTGTGATGGGATCATCGTCTCAATGAAGTCCGGTCTTGGAGACCAGGAACAATGCTGAATCTGGTGGACTTCGCCTGCCAGCGATGGCTGTCTCAATGAAGTCCGGTCGTGAGACCGGAACAATGTCAGGTTCGTCGATGAAGTCGTTGACCTGGACTTGAGGTCTCAATGAAGTCCGGTCTTGGAGACTGGAACAATCCTCGGACGGGACCTTTTCAGTGGGCGATTCACTCATGGTCTCAATGAAGTCCGGTCTTGGAGACCGGAACAATCAAAACACCCAGAACAACACTCCGACAATCCCCGAAGTCTCAATGAAGTCCGGTCTTGGAGACCGGAACAATTCTTCCACTGTCATGCAGGCATATCAACAGATTGGTATGTCTCAATGAAGTCCGATCTTGGAGACCGGAACAATTCAAGGAATTTCTGCGTCGCGTGAAGGAGTATAAGGCGTCTCAATGAAGTCCGGTCTTGGAGACCGGAACAATCCGAGCACCTGGTAGACTCTGAAGGGCCGAAATCGCTGAGTCTCAATGAAGTCCGGTCTTGGAGACCGGAACAATGGCTCGCCTCGGAAGGCGGTCCTGACAAGGGACTTTACCAGCTTCTGCGAGCGCTCCGCTCTGCAGGCCCCTGCACCACCACTCTGTTGAGTTGTCACGGGGTAAAACACCTAGTCAAACCCCTGCGAGCGCTCCCTAGGGGAAACGACACGACCACAGGTCTCGCAGCGGCTCACACCACCACGGGTCCCTCGTCGGGCAATGTACGCGGTACCCCAAGCATACGGATATCAGCGTCTTGCGAGGGTACCGAGGTCGATCACCACCACCGAGTCGTAGGCGAGTGCGATCACATCGCGGATGTCCCGTTCCCACATCGCGAGTTCCGCTTTGCTCAGGTCACACACGAACACCGAATACTGAAGCCACTTCCCGTAGCCCTTCATGAGCTTGAAGGTGGCTCGCAGCCGTGTGGGATCCGATACGTCGTAGGAGATGAGATATCGTCGTCGAGCCATGAGTCACCTCGTCATCAATGGGGTGTAGGAATCCAGTTCTCCCGTGAAGGAAGCCGCCAGCACCCGCGCCTGGAGATCCAGCACCCTCCGATAGGACACCTGATAGCCGAACAGCGGATGTTTCAGCTCCATGTCGAGGCGACGTTCGTGCGCCTGGATGACGGAGCGTCGTCCGATCCGCGGTCAGAACCACCCTCGAGATGTCCCCGCATGAAGCTTTTCTCGTTGATTTCACCGTTGTTGAAACACTGCAACGCCACGGATTCCGCCACGAGGGCACGGAACTCCTCGGCCAGGTCGAGAGCAAGAGCGGGTCTGCCGTAAACGGGGCTGGTGCAGCACCCCAAGGAAAGGATCCAGCCCCACCCCGGTCAGCACCGCGACGAGGTCCTTCGTCAGCAGGCTGTAGCAGAACCCGAGCACCGCGTTGACGGGATCAGGGTGGTGGGCGTCGCGCCCCTGCCGTGCGCCTGAAACTCGGCCGCGACCTCACAACGAGGCGACAGCAACGTGTGGAACTGCCCGAGTACAGTCGCGCCGCCGTGCCCTCAATCCCGAGCAGTGTCTCCAGGACGCAGCGAATTCGGTCTTCGCCTCCAGTTCCTGAGCTGACCCAGAACCGAATCATCCAGCGGCACCTTCGCGTTACGACGCAGCAGCACCCGCTGGTTGTGGATCTTTCCCCGGATCATCTGCTGTGCGAACCGCAGGCCGTGGACGCTCCGCCAGCACCTGACGTCGCCTAAGCGTCACGTGACCGCTCATCGGTCCCTGCGACCATCCGTCGAGCCATCCTCCGTAGCTAAGCCAGATCACCGTCACACCCCTGCGCCACAATGCCTGAGCGCCTGGGTGGTGATCTGCACGTTCCCCACAACACACACCTGGGAGACGTCAAGGAGTCGACGCTCAGCCACCGTCTCACCCTTGACCGCCACCAGCAGTCGACCACCGGAAACCTTCACCGACGCCCCCTGCGTGTTCACGTAGACGGGTCTGGTGTCGGGATTTTTGACGATGATCCGACGCGGCTGCCCACTGGAACGTTCGAGCAGATAGTTCGTCTCATCGGGCATGCACAACGGCGCCAGTGAGCAACGAGGACAGCGCGGATCGTTCAGCAACGGCGGGGGCGGAAGTTCCTGCGCAGCCACCTTCCGGGCCAACGCCACCAGCTCCCGCACCTCCATCTCCGCGTCCGGTCCCACATCGATCGAGGCCCTGTGATGCGATCCCAAATAGGAAATCTCGGCGCGGTTCACCGAATACCCGGCACGTCGCAGCAGCACCGCCTGAGTCAAAACCTGCACCCGGTCGGCGGGCCACATTCCGCCATCGCCGGGGCCGGACCCCTTCTTCATGTCCACAGGACTCGACGAGCCGTCCTCGTGATCCACCCGGTCGATGACAGCCGTCACCCCGAGATCCGGATCCGACAACGCCACCTGAATCGAGGTGAACGGTTTCTCCTCCTCATCGGGTGCGGGCATCCGACCCGAACGCCGATCCGTCGCATCATGGGCCACTGAACCCTGGATCGTGTCGTCGTTGTGAGCCCAGCGACCATCCACCCATTCGAGATGAAACAGCCGCTGGCAGTACACCAATTCGTTCAGCATCCTCGCGGGAACCAGCTGCGGTTCCCGCCGAGTACTCCCCGTCCCGACATGGCTATCGCTCCACCGGACGGAACAATCCGAAACCGAAATGCGAAAGGGATCCCGAGCACCAGAGGCTCCGGGACGATCCCCGGGCCCCTTCGGCAGGGGTTCGTCGAAGTCCAGCTGCAGCAGCATTCCGCGGCGACGCTGCGCCATCGATTCGTTCCAGCGGTATCGACGGAACCTCACCACGTCCTGATCCTCCCAGTCGGCTGAGCAGCGTCACCCTCACCGGCGGCGCGCCCCAGGGGTGACGGAAACCGAGTTCACGTTCCACGAGTTTCTGCGCGAACTTCTCCCGCGGTTTGTTCATGCTTGGGGAAATGGTCGGTCAGGAACGGGAGTCGCGGAAACCCACGTGGTGGCATCGACGCTGGTGTATTCGCACATCACCGTATCGACGGGTCCCATCAGCTGCAGGTGCAGTTCAGCTCCGGAGCGATACCCCTTGGGTGCGTTGCTCCAGCGCGGCAGGTATCTCGCCCCGGCCAGCCGGGCAAGCGTGTCGGCGGGATTCCCGTCGGGCACCCACAACACCAGATCCTCCACCTGCCCCGTCAGCTCACCGCCGGCGCCCACCGTCGGTAGCCACAGCCAGTGGGCATGCCGATGCTGAGGGCCGTCACCGAAAACGTCGTGGTGTCCGGCCAGCGTCTCGACCCGACTGCCCTGCTCCCGCAGATCCGTGTTCTCCTTCTTGGGTGCCCGAGGATGCGGCCCCGAGTCCGTGGGCAGCGAGAATGCCATCCTCGACACGGAAGGGGGCGGTGGGTTCCAGCCGCCACCGAACGGTCGTGGGTCTGAGCAGATTATTCACCTCGCGACGGGTGGGAGCACTGAGGTTTCTCCAGACAGCCTCGTACCGAACCCACCGGGAACCACGAGGGTATCGGAGACGGGTCTTGCGCATCTCGCAGTCGGAGAGCCTCGAGTTGCTGTCTGGTCACGTCGGACTCGGGCACCAGAACCTGGGTGTTTCCCGTCTCAGAAGGACGAACCCACCCTTTTTCTCCTGCTGGGAATGCCTCGCCGGAGAGCAGCCGCGCCTCACATCGCGACTCCGCCCGCCCCAGGTAGGGCAGTTTTCCCTCAACAGCCGGCCCAAGGCGTCACGCTGTCCGGCGGGCAGGGTGAGGTTCGGCCAGCAGATCAGCACCTCGGCCTCATCATCCAGGTTCAGCCGAGGGTCAAGCTGGAGCGACGTGGAATGCTTGACTCCCTCAAGGAAATCCGGATTGGGCATGTAGTGCCGGGTCTGCGACGGCCTGGCATCCGGCAGCAGGTATTCCGGAGGTTCGGTGGCGAGCCCGGTCAGCAGGTCGTCGATCGTCTCCTCAGGTATGTCGTCACAGCGGGTGTGCCAGACGCTGATCAGGGCGCGGAGCAGCCGCCACGGGCGACGGCGGCCACTCACTGATCCCCCTCGTTGAGGGCGTGGTCCCACCCGTTCGCGTGGTACTTCCCTGTGACAAAAGCGCAGGGCCACCTGGGTAGGCACGGTCACTTCCCTCCGCCGGTCCATTTCAGTTCCGAGATCGACGCAAGTTCACCATGCTGGTCGATGGCCTGCCGCAGCTTCGCGGTGGCCTCATCCAGGGTGGGGATCTTGGCGAGGTCCTCGCAGTCCCTGATCCACGACCAGATGGCATGCGGTGCGCAGCCGCAAGCTGTCCTGCCTGAACAGGCTGGCCAGTTCGAAATCGACGAGGGCGTTCAGCACCGCCTCGGATTTCTCGCCGAGACCGTAGGACCGGATCTGCCCATGATCCACGACGACGAACGCTGTGATGTCGCGAGCCGTGTACTCGACCCGCTGGTGCGGCACCATGCCGTAACCCTCCTTGGCTCCCCGCCCATCGTCGTTGCTGGGGTTAACCGAATCCGTCTTCACCCGCCGGAGACCGCAGGGACGCACGTCGAGGGCGTCGATGAGAACAGGTGATGGCCCAGGCGATCTTCGGGCTGGGAGGGCCACTGTTTCTGAGCGAAGAACACGCCATGGATCAGGGACACCGGGTCCAGATCGAAAAATGGCCTTGGCGAGGGACGCGGTGATCCACCAGCCTGCGCCTTGACCAGCCCGAGTCTGTCCTCCAGCCAGTCCTGCCCGGTCTCACCGTCAATCGTGGCGTCCATCAGGTAGGCGCTGGCCAGTCTGTGGGCCCTCGAGACGGGAGCTGGTCAGGAACCCGCCGCCAGCATCGACGACGCGCACATACGGCAGGCCACGCAGCGCCTCCGCCTGGTCGTTGGCCGCCGGATCCCAGGTGCACAGTTCAAGTCGGTTCGCCATCGACTGGGGTGATTCAGGTGAGGGCCTGCACCCATCCCCTCGCCGGGACACATGGGCCTCGGTAGGGTGGCCGCCCCGAGATCAGGGAACCCGGTTGGCTGGAACCGGAACCCGACGACGGGTCGGAGGGTCAGGTTGAGGACGGTGCTGGTCATTGCAGTGCTCCTTCGTAGAGGTCGGTGGTTTCGTAAGGTTCTGTGTTCTCGACTTCCGGTGCGCTCTTCTTGAGCGCCCGCTGGCTTCGAGGCGCGGCCAGAGGCCGCGAGATTCGTGGTCCCAGACCGGGCTGGGCCATGCGTGTGAATGAGTGTGAACCTGGATGTCGGTTTCCCTTGGGCCAGGGGAGTCTGATCGTTCCTCGGTTGATCACACCGCTCGCGGCGCGATGTACGTCGGCGACAGGTCGGCACGCAGCTGAAGGACCAGCTGGTTCGAGCCCCACCACCACTTCCGTCGCGTCCGGCGCCGTTTCCCCGCACGCGCACGGACCCGGATGCGAGGGCCTGAAGAATCGCCAGGGTCGGGTCCACGAACAAGCACTCACCGTCCGATGTCACGATGTCCGCGTAATTCCTGCCGCTCCAGTCGACGGCCAGGAAAGGCCAGCAGGTGATGGGTGACGGGTTGTCGTCAAGAAGTCCCCAGCCCAGGCATGGGATGTCGGTCCAGGGCACCCGGGTACCGGTGACGACAGGAAGAGCAGCCATCCCCGGGCCAGGCGGGTGTCCCTCCCCGGATGCTGCGCCAGCCACACCACCAGGTCAGCCAGTACGTCGACGATGGGTCTGGCACCGAGACCAGCACCATCACCTCAGGGTCAATCGGATCTTTAGGGGTTCTTGGGATCAGCACCAACGAGCAGCCGACGAATCGGGCTGCCCACCGCTTTCCCCGCTCTGCTGGAAGCCCCTGGGCGGCAGGAAGGTCGCGGAGGCGATCCGGCGGCAATCCGCGCCTCGGGGACTTTTTGAGGAACAGCTCCGGCACACAGGGATGACGGCATTCGCCGGCACCAGCTTCGAGGGATGTCCCAGTTCCTCGCGGTTCTTCCGGGAGCGCAAGGGCCGTCAGCTCCAGCTCGGTCTGAGCCCGAAGCATGGCGATTCCATTCCGCCACTCGGGGTCCCGCACGAAAGCCGTCACGCTCGCATCGAATCGACGCGCCGCGGTTTTGAGACGCCACTCCACTGGCCCTTGTGGAACGTCCGAGCGCGACGCAGCGGTTCCCCTGGCCGCGATCACCTCCGGGCGCGACTTCACCGTCGACGTGATCCAGCGGAACGGCGACAAAGGCCAAGCCGTTTCGTTTTGAGAAACCGAAACGCTGAAAAGCCGAGAATTCCCTGTTCACACCGAAGGAACGCACTGCCGCATACATGGGCGACCGCGTTGTAGGCGGTTCCGCCGTCCCAGGAAACCCGCGCCTCCTCGAAGACCTGACGCAGCTCCGTCAATGTGACGCTCTCCAACAGAGGCGCCCACAGTTCCCCGCGGCCTTCCTCCTTCGCCGACCCCGGGATCGGTCCGTCCGGGCTGGACGAGACGGTGAAGGGAATGGCAACCCTGGAGTTCTGTTCACCCAGTCTTTTCGCAACCGGTGCGGCGAAACAGCATGGCCCTTCCACCATGAGAATGAAACCCCAGGGGTTGACCATCGCGTCGGCGCTACCGAACGCGGAAGAACCGGGAGTCCCTGCCCCGACGGGATCGCCCTGACCTACGGAAGCAGCAAGTAGTTTCTCTGTCGACCTCCCCACAGCAGATCCTGCATCCACGCCCGGCTGCGTTCGGGTTCCGCCCGAGCGCCGGCAGAACATCCACCAGGCGTTGGTGAACGTTTGTGCTGAAATCCAGTCGGCCATCATTTCCCCTGTACCGAGAATGGGCGGGTACTCCGTCTTCTTTCGCGGTGAGGACCACGCTGGCGTCCATCCACGGCAAAGCATCGTCCGGAAGTCGGTTGCGAAGCTCCTGCACGAGAACGTTCCTTCGTCCATCCTTTCCCCGACTTTCGCTGTCAGACAGCAAGCGAATCACCGCAAGAGTGTTTCCCGGTGGGAGGGCGAGCCTGTACGCAGTGGTGGAGGATTCCAACATCCGGATGTATTTCCAGCGGTGTCTTGTCCTTCTCACCGAAACCCGCTACCGCCATTCCACGGAGAGAAAAACCGGGGTGGGGAACGAAATCCCGGACGAAAAACTCGGCGACGTCCTCCACCTCGGTGTCCATGTGGAACACACCGTCGCGCCAGCCGAACCGCGCCGCAGGATCGGCCTGTTCGGAAACTCCCCTTGGCCACCCGAGCGCCGCCAGGTAGTTGATCAGGGGAACACACCCCAGGCCTGGGAAACACGTGCGTGGTCATTCTTCGATTCCTTCCGCGGCGGGGAGTTCGAGGTTGGCGCTGGCCCGCCAGTCAGCCATGCGCACCAAGGTCTCGAGATAGGCCAGACGGAACGGTCCGAGGCGCTCCAGAAGAGCCAGGGCGTTGGTGGTCCAGAGTCGGGTCCCGCTCCGGAAGATGCCGTGGTCGACCACTGATTCAGGGCAGCTCGATGCCCTGGAAGCGTCACGGCATTGATGGGTTCCTTTATCGACGCTTCCGAGGAAACTCAGGCCGTCACTTCCGTCGTAGCGGGATCGCGGGCGGTGATGCGGATGTGTCCGTGATGCGCCGCGATCAGATACAACACGAGAGGATGCAGCTCAGGCTCCACTCCCAAATCGATCAGCAGCTGCCGTCCGGCATCGGTACGCAGCATAAACACCGAGATCAGCTCGTGCCGGAAACCAGGGACGTCGCTTTGACTGACCAGGGCTTCCTGACCACTTCATTGTGAGCTGACGCAACACTCTGGAGCGGGGCAGTTCCGGAGACTTTTCGCGTACAGCTGTTCCGGGTCATCGGGAGGTGTGTCCGTGTTCGCGTCCAGCAGCGCCTGCGCCCGGTCGCAGTGGGCCTTGCCGAGGTCGTGGAGCGCCCGGCGACAGCCGCGGCGTGCAGGTACGCGTCATCGATCCCAGCCGGGCGGAGCGCCGTGGCGAGGGCCTCGGCCTGTTCCCGGGTGTCCGCGAGGTGCTGGTGCAGGGTGACCCATCCGTTTCCTCGGGCCCCGGCGTCCTGGGAACTGGTGACGCTCTCCGGAGTGGTCGCATCCCGGAGGTTATCCACATCGATGTGGTCCTGGACCGTGTGCTTCTCGGCGGGTCGAAGCCGTGTTCGATGCTGTAGCCGCCGAGCCCAGCCTCCACCAGGATCAGCTGTTGGGGTCGCAGCTGGTCCGCTCTCACAGGGATCCAGCGGTCATCCTGGACCGAGAAGGTCCAGGCCCGCTGGTCTCTTCGTTCCCTGACGTCCTTCCGGTTCAGCAGTTTCTTCGCCCGGCTCATCGACACGCGCAGCGAAGCGGCTGGCCGGGGACCTCAGTCGCCAGCTCTCCCCGGGGCTCTTTCTGGGACGTGATGGAGCCGTTCGGTATCCAGGCCAGCTGAACGTCGAGGTCCTTGTCAGGACGGATGTAGCAGCTGATGTCGATGTCGTTGCCCGTCAGGTCAGGGTGGTATCAGAACAGCTGACGGAAGTCGCAGCGACGCAGGATGCGCAATTCCAGATCCTCCGGCGGTATGCCGTCGCCCAGCCGGTGGAGCTGGGCACTGGTCAACGACATGCCCTCCGCGCGCCTCAACGCCCCTGACCGCGCACGCAACCTGTTCCGAGGTCGTACGGGTGTCCCCGTGGCGGGATTCGCGCCAGTGAACCACCGCTTCCCCACCGGGTATCGGGCAGCCCTGTTGCAGCGCCCGGCCCGTTGGACGACGGACGCCCACGGCGCGGCCTCGGTGATGAGGGTGCGTGCATCGATGTCCACCCGGCCTCGATCGCCTGGGTGGCGACGACGATCCCTCCGTCGCGCGCAATCCCGCGCAGCTTCTCGAGCTGGGCCTTGCGTTCCACCCCACGGAAACTGGGAGTGGATCAGCAATCTGGGCTCGTCCGGGGCCAGTTTGCCGAGTTCCCGGTAGGCGTCGACAGCGGCATCAGCCGTGTTCACCACCACCAGGGGTGAGGGTCCTGGGTTTGTGGCGTTCGATGATCTGGGCGGCGAACTCCTTCGGTTTTGTCGACCGGGGAAATTCCCTGATCGTTCGTTCTGCCGACATGCGCCGGAGCAGCTCCGGGGACTTCGACGACTCGTCGATCCCCAGCACGTCGGCGCCTTCCCAGGGGTTGTCGACGGTGTCCAGGACGCGTTCGTCGATGGTGGCTGACATGATCATGAGCTGGCTCGGCTCCGCCGTGCCGAGTTCCCGTTGGAAGGCCGCGAATTGACGCAGAGGTGGCGGTGGCCTGGGGCGCGAGCTGAACTTCGTCGACCACCATCAGGGCACCGTTCCCGATGAGCGCGAAGTCGATCGGGTAGGACGCCCGAAGGCTCCGTATCCTCGTGCAAGCCCCCGCGACACCCCCATGTCGACGGTGCCGATGACGATGCTGGGGCGGTGCAGGTTCATGCGCCAGTCCTGCTGGGAGGACCGGATGTCGCGGCCACCCATGAGCACGTGCACGCCGACCGCATCCAACAGCCCGAGCCGGTCGAGCCAGCCACGGACCGTTTCCTCGTACTGCTCCACCAGCGTGCGCGATGGGCAGGAGGACGACCAGTCGTCGCGGGGTCGCCGCCCGAACCGAGGCATCGGGATGGAAAGAGCAACCGCCACACATAGGCCAGGACCACGGCCGTCTTGCCCGATCCCGTCGGCGCCCGCAACGCGTCGGGGAAACCTTCCTCGGCAAGACGCACCTGATACCGGTACGGGGTCGCATCCATCCGGCGTACCCTCCGAGCGGGTGGCTCGCCGGAAAGCACTCAGTGAAGTTCGAGAACCGCATCATCGCATCCCTTCAAACTGTCTCCACCTACCTATGACGGCCAGACCGCGGCCAGTCCCCCAAAAATTTTTCAGTAGGTCATCCCCACGGGGAGCGATCGTATCAAAGTTGTGTACCCTCTCTTCAAGATATATCTTCGGAGAAGAGCCTGTGGCTGCATTGAGGAAAGAGCGGGTACCTGCGACCCGCACACAGCAGAGCATCGTCCGCCCCGGGCTGTGATCTGGGAGCGGCTGGCGAAAGATGGGCGAACCGGATGAAGCGACGACGAAGGCGAGGATACGAAGCGGCGCTAGCTCCCCTGCCTTCGAGGAAACTGCTGCGGAGCATAACCAGCCGGGGTCGCAGTCTGGGTCATGTTCTGCGCAAAAGCAAAACCCGGCGACATCATTCCGAGGAACGAGGAGTCATCCGGGGTGTTCGCAACCCATCGTGCCAGATGAGCAGCCACCTCGCATATGCATGACGCGATACCACCCCGTCGGGTTTAGCGACTACAGCTGTGGGTCGCGAAAGCAAGCTGGTGAAATCGGTCAGCAGCAGGTCTGAGATTCGTTCCTGATCCCATGCGATACCCGGGTCGGGCTCGATATAGGAGAAGATTCCGTTTGTCGATGCAAAGTCTGCGGACTCATTGGCGCGGCTCCGACATGCCGAAGGCCCGAAGTCGCATGGTCTCTGCCGTGACGGTCGTGTCGTAGTGGGCGCGAATCAGGAACCCCGTGAAGGCAGCACCTGCCGCCTCGGACATCTGCCGAAAACCGGAGGGGCCCTGCCAGGGGCACGCAGACGGTACCCCACGAACGCCGCAAACTGCCCGTACAGCTGGGCGCGAGCTTCGATGCGTCTCTGATCGGACACGCGCAGCGCCGCGGTAACGGAGGCGCGGAGTTCGGGATCGGTCAGCGAGGAGGACGCGGCACTGAGGGCCGCATGGAGATGCCAGCTCGGTGATTGCAGAATGCTTTCGAAGTCACCTTTGACGAGCGTCCGGGTCAGGTCGACGATCAGGTTCCGACGCCCTTGAGGTGTGGCCAGCGCTGATCCATCACCGACCATGTCCGCGACGATAGCCGGAACCCTCACTAGCGAAATCGGAGGCGAGGTGCAGCCCCTTGGCTAGCTCCACGAGGACGGCATTCCCGAAAGCCTCCTTGGTCGACCATTGGCGATAGGCGGTGGCTCGATGCCACGTGTGCCCGCTTGATGGCCTCCTCGAAGTTGAGCCTCCCGAGCCCCGTATCCAAACCGACCTCAGAGACGATCTCGACCCCAGCAGCGAGAAGCCGTTCCCTCACCCCCAGAGCCGAAGAGCCAATCGGCAGGGACTGTTTCCCTCGCCTTTGAGGGTTGTTCTGCGCCCTGCTCACTGGCTCCCCATCCTCCTTCTGAAACGCCCCGCGTTGCACTCCGAGTCGTCGCACGATACCGTACTTGATACATAATGTCTCATTTAGGAGTGGGTATGTATCTAGACGGGGAGGCGTCACCGCATGCGTGCACACGCCGCACGCTGATCCACACCTCACTGGGCCTCGGCGCAGGCGCCGCCCTCGCCGTCGTGGGCCTGTCGGGATGCAGCATGGAGCGCAAAGGCGACGGCGACACCCAACGCGTCCAGAAATCCCGATGTGCCCGTAGGTGGTGGAGCCCTGGTCGGGTGGTACGTGGTGACACAGCCGACAGCAGGAACCTTCCACGCCTACTACGCGGCCTGCCCTCACGCCGGCGCGAAGGTCAACCGCATCGAGGGGCAGGAAATCGTCTGTGACAGTCACGGCGCCCGATTCAGCACAGACAGCGGAGCCGCACTCAAAGGACCCGCGAAAAAGTCCCTCACCCCTGCTCCATTCACCACGGATGGCGACGTCCTGGTCATCAGCATGCCCAAGGACAAACAATGAACACACGCATCATCGCCGAGCCATAGCCTGACGACACGCCGCACACCGCCCACGCCACCGGTCCCGGCCCGCCTCATCTTGAATGAGTGAGTACTCACTCATACACTGGTGCGTCGTGATGACCCGCGCCCGGCCTCTTCCGCCCGCCGAACGACGGGCGTCGCTGATTGCTGCGACCCGCCAGTTGATCCTGGACCACGGCCCAGAGGTGACCACCCGGCAGGTGGCGGAGGCCGCCAAGGTGGCTGAGGGAACCCTGTTCAGAGTGTTCCCAACCCGACGCGACCTCATCGCCGCCACCATCGCCGACCACCTCTCCTCTGAGCGGCTCGCCGACATCTTCGCTGCGACCCCCACCACCACGACCGTCGACGAGACCACCGAGGTGTGCCTGTCCACCGCCGCCGACTACGTCACCACCTTCGGGCGTTTCATCCCCGACCGCACCAGGCCGGCGACCAGGACGAGATCCGGTTCCGGATCATGGGAGCTGTGGGAGGCCCGGGTCTGTGACATCGCGAACTGGATGCGTGACCGCCTGGCCCCGCACGAGACCCAGTTGACGATCCCGGTCAAGGACTTCGCCCATCTCGTCATCACCCTGGCCATGGGGTACGCGCACGGCAGATCTCCCGATACCACCTTGAACCCCGCCGCCCTGGCGCGCCTCGCCCTCGACGGGGCCCGCAGGAAGGATTCCCTGTGATCGCACGACTCAACCGGCTGATATTCACGCACCTGAAACCGTACTGGCGGGAGCTGCTAGCCGTCCTGGTCCTCCAGTGCTGGCGACCGCCATGTCGCTGTACCTGCCGAACCTGAACGCGCAGATCATCGACGACGGCGTCGTCAAGGGCGACACCGACCTGATCTGGCGCAGCGGTGCCCTGATGCTGCTGTTCTCCCTGGTGCAGGCGGCGGGGCAGATCGGCGCCACCTGGTTCGGTGCCCTCACCGCCATGTCGCTGGGCCGCGACCTCAGGGCCGCCATCTTCGACCGGGCCCTGTCGTTCTCCACCCGCGAGACACGCGACATCAGGGGGCGTCGTCGCTGCTGACCCGCACCACCAACGACGTCCTGCAGGTGCAGACGATCACCCAGACCACCCCTGACCATCATCGTCGGGAGCGCCCATCATGATGGTCGGCGGTTTTCGCCGTGGCGGTGCGCGAGGACTTCGGGCTGTCGTGGATCATCGCGGTCAGCGTCGCGGTGCTGGGCGTGACGGTCTCGCTGCTGGTGATCTTCGCCTCCCCCTGTTCCAGCGGATGCAGACCAACCTCGACAACCTCAACCGGGTGCTGCGTGAACAGATCAGCGGCATCCGGGTGATCCGCGCCTTCATTCGCGAGGACCACGAGTCGAAGCGCTTCGAGGGCGCCAACGAGGACGTCTACTCCGTCACGCTGCGCGCCTCCCGCTGGATGGTGCTGCTGTTCCCGATCGCCATGTTCATGGTGAACGTCTCCTCGGTGGCGGTGATCTGGTTCGGCGCCTTCCGCATCGACTCCGGCGACATCCAGATCGGTCAGATGACCGCCTTCCTGAACTACCTGATCCAGATCCCTCATCTCGGTGATGATGTCGACGATGCTGCTGTTCCTGGCGCCGCGCTCCGCGGTGTCGGCGGACCGCATCCTGGAGGTGCTGGACACCGAACCCACGGTGGCTCCCCCACCGACCCGGTCACCCCGCAAGAGCTGACGGGAGTCGTCGAGTTCCGTGACGTCACCTTCACCTACCCGGGCGCGGAGGATCCGGTGCTGGCGAACGTGTCGTTCACCCTGACCCCGGGCCGCACCACCGCGATCATCGGGTCGACGGGGTCGGGCAAATCCACCCTGGGTGAACCTGATCCCCCGCCTATACGACGTCAGCGGCGGCGAGGTGCTGGTGGACGGCGTCGATGTGCGTCACCTCGATCCTGATGCCCTGTGGTCGCGGATCGGATTGGTGCCACAGAAGCCCTACCTGTTCTCCGGGACGGTGGCCTCCAACCTGCTCTACGGGCGCCCTGACGCCACGCAGGAGCAGATGTGGGAGGCGCTGCGGATCGCCCAGGCCACCGATTTCGTCGAGGGAACTCGACGGCGGTCTCACCGCCCACATCGCGCAGGGCGGCGCGAACCTCTCGGGCGGGCAGCGGCAGCGCCTGTCCATAGCACGGGCGCTGGTGAAGGAACCTGCCGTCTACGTCTTCGACGATTCCTTCTCCGCCCTCGACGTCGCCACCGACGCCCGGCTGCGGGCCGCCCTGGCCCCGGCGACGGCGGAGCGCGCCACCCTGATCGTCGCCCAGCGCGTCGCCACCATCCGGGGCGCCGACGAGATCCTCGTGCTGGAACACGGTCGCATCGTGGGTCGCGGCACCCACGATGAACTGCTGGCGAGCAACGCCACCTATCAGGAGATCGTCGACAGCCAGCTGAGCGCCGAGGAGGCCCGGGCATGAGCACCACCACCGAGAACACCAAGGCCGCCACCAAACCCGCGGCCAACAAACGTCCCGCACACGGCCCGGGGAAGATCAGCTTCGGGCCCGGCGGTCCCAGCGGCTCCGGGGAAACCGCGGTCGCTTTCCTGCCGTCGCTGAGGCGCCTGCTCGGAATCATGAAACCGCACCGGATCGCGGTGGCGGTCGCGCTGGTGCTGTCCGTCGGCGCCGTCGTGATGTCACCCTCGGCCCGAAGATCCTGGGGGGCTGCCACCGACCTGCTGCTGGCCGGGATCATCGGCAAGAACATGCCCGCGGGAGCCACGAAGGAGCAGGCCATCGAGGCCGCCCGCAGCGGCGGAAATGACACCCTCGTCGAGATGCTGCAACGCGTCGACTTCACTCCCGGCCAGGGCATCGACTTCGGTGCTATCGGGTCGATCCTGGCGCTGGTGTTGACGCTTTCACATCGTCTCCGCCGTCGCTACCTACGTCTCGAACTGGCGCTGATCGGCACGGCCCAGAAGTCGGTGCGGCGGATGCGCAGCGACGTGGAGGCCAAGCTGCAGCGCCTGCCCCTGTCGTACTTCGACGGGCAGCCGCGCGGCGAGCTGCTCTCCCGCGTCACCAACGACATCGACAACATCTCCCAAACCCTGATGCGGACCCTGCCGCAGCTCATCAACTCGCTGCTAACGGTGGTCGGGGTGCTGATCATCATGATGTGGATCTCGTGGCCGCTGGCGCTGGTCACGCTGGTCTCGATCCCGCTGTCGATGCTGATCGTGCCGTTGATCATGCGGCGCTCCCAGAGGCGGTTCGCCGACATGTGGAAGTCCACGGGCGAGCTGAACTCGGAGATCGAGGAGGCCTACACCGGCCATTCCCTGGTGAAGGTGTTCGGTCGCAAGTCGGAGGTGGAGGACACCTTCCGCACCCGCAACGAGGAACTGTTCAGGTCGTCGTTCGGGGCGCAGTTCTCTCCGGGATCCTCATGCCCGTGATGTTCTGGTCGGCAACCTCAACTACGTCATCGTCGCAGTCTTCGGTGGTCTCCAGGTGGCGACGGGACAGATGAACATCGGCGACGTGCAGGCTTTCATTCAGTACTCGCGCCAGTTCACGCAGCCACTGACGCAGCTCGCGTCCATGACAAACCTGCTGCAGTCGGGGGTGGCCTCCGCGGAGCGGGTCTTCGAGTTGCTCGACGCCGACGAGATGTCGCCGGAACCGGGCCGCGGCCTGACCGCCGAGGCGGGCACGTCGTCTTCGAGGACGTCACCTTCTCCTACAGCCCGGATCGTCCCCTCATCGAACACCTCAACCTGGAGGCGAGACCTGGCCAGACGGTCGCGATCGTCGGCCCCACCGGTGCGGGCAAAACCACGCTGGTGAACCTGCTGATGCGTTTCTACGACCTGAACTCCGGTCGCATTCTCCTCGATGGGACGGACATCGCGACGGTGGACCGTGGAGCGTTGCGCGACAACATGGGCATGGTGTTGCAGGACACGTGGCTGTTCGGCGGCACCATCCGCGACAACATCGCCTACGGCAAGGAGGGCGCCACTGAGGAGGAGATCCTGGCCGCGGCGAAGGCGGCGTTCGTGGATCGTTTCGTCCATTCCCTGCCCGACGGCTACGACACCGTCATCGACGAGGAGGGCAACAACGTCTCTGCGGGTGAGAAGCAGCTCATCACCATCGCGCGGGCTTTCTTGTCGGAGCCGGGCTGCTGATCCTCGACGAGGCCACCTCGTCGGTCGACACCCGCACCGAACTGCTGCTGCAAAAGGCGATGGCGGCGCTGCGCGGTGGTCGCACGTCGTTCGTGATCGCCCACCGCCTGTCCACTATTCGCGACGCCGACCTGATCCTCGTCATGAACGACGGCGCCATCGTCGAGCAGGGCACCCACCACGATCTGCTCGCGGCGAAGGGTCGCTACCACGAGCTGTATCAGTCGCAGTTCAATGCGCCCGTCGAGGAGGTCCCTGCCCGTTGAGAGGTCGCGTCGATTCACGCCGGTTGAGCCGATCCGTGAGCGCCAGCAAGCAGATCGCGCCAAGACCGGCGAAAACAAAAGTCCCCATCTCTGTTGAGATGGGGAACCAGCTCGATGCGCGAGAGGAGTTGAACCTCCACGCCCTTGCGGGTACTGGCACCTGAAGCCAGCGCGTCTACCATTCCGCCACTCGCGCGTCCGGGGACGAACTCTAGCACGAGTGCACGGAGGGTGTGCAACTCGCTGTGAGGGGCGTTCAGGGGCCCACACCACGTGCCGGAACATCTGCTCACAGAACCTCCTACGATGTGGGGCGAGGAGGTATGAATGAGCAACAACCAGTGGGCCACGCCGGGAGGACAGCCGCAGCAGGGGTATCCACAGCAGCCCTTCCGCGGTCGGGTACCCACAGCAGCCATCCTTCACCTCCTCAGCCCGGCTATCAGCAGCCCAACTACGGACAGCCCGGCTATGGACAGCCCAACTACGGACGGTCCGGCTACGGACAGCAGGGGTTTCAGCCCGTTCAGGGCCCCATCGGTCAGGGCATGCCCCGCGCAATGGAGGCAACACAGGACTGATCGTTGCGCTCGTCGCCATCCTGGTTGCGATCGCCGCTGTCGGGGCATGGTTGGTTCTCGGCAAAGGCGCAACCGATCGCGAGCCCCGCCTCCAGCACTCAGACCACAGCACCGCAGGAAACACGAAGCTCTGAGAAGTCCCCCTCTCCCACAACGAAGAAGGCACCGGCCCACGGGCTCCTCGACCACCCGGAGCAAAGGTTCCAGCGCCGCACCGGAGATGCCCACATCTTTCGGCGACTTCCACGCACCAGCACGCCCCAGGAGCAAGCAGTCACCTACAAGAACTCGCATGGGGTTTCTTCATCGTCGCCTACGGTCAGGGAGAAACCGTCGAAGCAAATTCCACCGACCTCACAGGCATCGAGAAGATCGGGAAATGGACCTGCGGCAAGGTTCCGATGACACCCCATGTGCCTGACGAGGCCCATTCCGGCACCGTGCTCACGTTCATGATCGACACGCCTTTCTCCACGCTGACGGAAGTCTCCGATAGTTTCCTCGACGCCTGGAAATAGCATCGCGCGCTCCGAGAAGCGCTGACCTGCCACTCCGCCAGATGTCCACGACGCTCCCGTGCAACCACTACGGAGGAACGCCGTCGGCGCGCCTGCGATCACCCCCGGATTCCAGCATCAGAGAGCTCCCGGAAGACACGACCGACAAGGGGCTGACACCTCGCGACCCGAACCTGCAGAAACCAGCAGGATCGACGACTCCGGAATACATCAGCTCATACCCCGTTACCATGACAGGCAGGAGGTACGCATGAGCAACAACCAATGGCGGATATGACCAACAGCAACCTCAACCGGGACAGGGCAACCAGCCCTACGGACAGCCGGGTTATGGCGGGCAACCCCAGCCGGTTATACCGGACAGCAGCCCCAACCCGGATACGGGCCAGCAGCAGCCCCAACCCGGGATGCAGCCAGCAGCAGCTCCCAACCCGGATACAGCCAGCAGCAGCCCCAACCCGGATACAGCCAGCAGCAGCCCCAACCCGGATACGGTAGCCAGCCCTACGGACAGCCGGGTTATGGCTGGGCAACCCCTACGGCTATGCCGGACAGCAGCCCTACGGTGGCGGTTACAACACACCCTCACAGCCACCGAAGAAGAACCTCAACGTTCTGCTGATTGCACTGACTGGGATCCTGGTCGTCGCCCTGGCCTTCGGAGCCCTGGTGGTTCCTCGGCAGGAACGACCAGCAAGCCGCCAATCCATCCGCGACCCCCACCACGACGCAGGCGTCCTCACATGCTCCCAGCAGCACCGCCTCGTCCCACGACAAGACGCCAAAAACCAAGCTCAAGAACTCGAAACGGACAAGCCCACCTCGACGGAGACCTCCGGGAACCGCGACAACAACAGCTCCGTCCCCGCGATGCCTAAGTCGTTCAACGGGTTCGAGTCCATCTCAGCCCCGGACAACAGCTCAACCGTCTATTCCAAAGGTTCGACGTCTTCTCGGCCATCCACATGTCAGGGAGCAGGATGCACGATGCCTTCATCCAGACCCTCCAGAACACCCAGACCATCGGGGAGTGGACCTGCGGCACCAGCAGCAACATGGCAATGTGCACAGCAGCCGTCCATGACGGAGCAGTGCTCACCGGCATGGGTCTCAACGACGACATCGCCACCGTGGCTGAGAACAGCAAGGCCTTCCTGGAGGCTTGGAAGTGACATCCGCTCCTTAGATCCACACGCTCTGGTTCTCCTCCGACAAAGACGCAATTCCGTGTTCCCCGCAGTAACATCACTGCGGGGAACACCAGTCGGAAGAGCCGGAGGAAAACACCATGAGCCATCAGACCTCCCTGCCGGGAGCCAGGCTTCGTGTCGCTTTCGTCACCATGCACACGTCCCTCTGGAACGTGCCGGCACCGCTGACGCGGGGGCATGAACGTGCTCATCGCCGCGCTGGCCCGGGCACTGGGCAGGCTCGGGGTGGATGTGGAATTCCTGACCCGCCGCACCGACCCCAACCAGCCGGACCGGGAGGACGTGGCCCCGTCGGTGACGCTGCGGCGTCTCCCCGCAGGCCCTCCGACCCCGTTGCCAAAAAGCGAAATCGACCAGCACATCGACGAGTTCCGGGAGGCCATGGAGGCCCCTGGAACCCCACGATCTAATCCACTCCCATCACTGGATGTCGGGGTGGCGGCATTGCTCGTCGCCCGCGCCTGGGGGTGCCGCGTGATGACCTTCCACCGGTGGCGGCCCACCTGAATTCGCCGCTGCGCGATGGGGAACCTCCTGAATCACCCGCCCGGGTCGACGGTGAGGTGGTGCGCGGAGCAGTCGGATCTGGTGCTGTGCGTCTCCCGTCACGAGGCTGCCGTGGTCATTGGTCGTTGCGGGGCCGATCCGGAACGGGTACGGATCGTGCGCCCCGGCGTCAACGTCGACCTATTCCGCCCCGCCACCCAGCCCTGGGCGCCGCCCGGGATCCGACCCGGCTACGTCGTGTTCGCCGCCCGACTGCAACCCCTCAAAGCACCCGACGTCGCCATCCGCACCATGGCCTGCCTGCCCGACGCCATCCGCCCGGACCTGGCGGTGGTCGGTGAGGCCTCGGCGGACTTCGCGGGCTACGAGGCCGAACTGCACACCCTCGTCGACGACCTCGGGTTGCGCGGACAGGTGCACTTCCTGGCCGGCCAGGACCGCGAGTCGCTGGCCCGCATCGTGCGGCACGCCTCGGTGATGCTGGTGCCGTCACACTCCGAGACCTTCGGGTTGATCGCCCTGGAGGCCTCGGCCTCAGGGAATTCCCGTCCTGGCCGCCGCGTCGGGGGGATTGACCGAAGCCATCTGCAACACCCACACCGGCCTGCTGATCCCCACCCACGACCCCCGCACGTGGGCCGAGGCCCTCGAGGCGCTGCTCACCGACAAACCACGCCGCACACTCATAGGCGCCACCGGGAGAAACCGAGCGCTGGCGATGACCTGGGAGCGCGCCGCCGAAAACACTCTGCAGCAGTACCGGAGGATCCTGTGAGAATCACCTTCATCCACGCCCACCCCGACGACGAAACCCTCGCCACGGGCGCGCTGATCGCCTGGCTGGTGACCTCCGGGCACGAGGTGAGCCTGCTGACTGCCACCCGCGGAGAACGCGGCGAGGTGGTGCCGGGGCCGCTGTCGCACCTGGCCGGAACCCCGCCCTGAAACCCACCGGGCGGCGAGCTGGCCGGCGCCCTGAAGGTGCTGGGAGTGTCCCGCACGCCTTCCTGGGGGATCCGCCCGCCGGTTCAGGGCGTCGTTACCGCGACTCAGGGATGCGCTGGATCCGCGAGGACTCGCAGGACCCGCCGAGGACGCAGAACCAGATTCGCTGTGCGCGGCGAGACCTCGACGAGGTCGTGGCGGATATCGCGTCCTGGATCCGGACGGTGGATGCCGACCTGGTGATCTCGTATCACACCGACGGCGGCTACGGACATCCTGACCACGTCCGCATCCACCACGCGTCCCTGGCCGCCGCGCAGCGCACGGGAAGGGTTTCGCGGTACTCGTCCACGCCCCGGGCGACGAGGTCCGCTGGTTCGACCTGCGCGACCTGCAGCCCGTCGTCGAGGACGCCCTGCGACACCACGCTCCCAGCTCACCGCCCACGGCGACGGCACCCTCACCCACTCGGGTGGCCAGTCGGAGGCGGTGAAGACCTCCGTCGGGTTGCTTCCACCCCGACACCCCGCCTACCGCGGCCTGGTGGATTCGCTCGCCTGAACCGGTTGAGTGGTTCCGCCGGGGAATCGCGGTTTCTCAGCACTCAACCCGATTTTCGCCCTCCGGGAGCGATTTTTCACGGTTGGGCGCTGCACAACCAGGTTCTTCCTCCCGGTTGGCGAAAATCCGCCACCCGCGGTCCTCAGCCCAGTCGGATCCACGCGAAAGCCAGCAGCAGGGCGGCGGGCAGCAGGTATTTGCGGGGGTGCCGCCAGGCGTCGCGTCGGGTGCGGAGCCCCGGAGCGGAACGTGACGCTCCAGCGCGGGGACGGCGAGGACCTCCAGCGCCGTGATGACGACCACCAGCCCGGCGAGCAGCGGCAGGTCGCGGGCGCCCAGCAGCCAGTACACCACGCCAACCCCGACGTTGAACGTTCCCAGGAAAAACAGCGACTACCGCCGCGTAATGCCACCAGGCTGGTGCGGGCCGCCCCAGCATTGTCAGCTGCCTCGCCAGATCAGGATCGCCGGAGATCATCGTGGTCAAGGGACTATTGACGGCGATCAGCGCCCACGCCAGCGGGAACCGGAGACCTTGCTCCCAGGAGGTCACGGTGAACACCGTCGCCACGGCGAACAGCCCCACCGCGTTGATCCACACGACACGATCCGCCAGCGAGGCACGCAGAAAAATAGTTGCTCCCCGCACGTCCGCGCATCACGGCGGAGCCGCGGGTGGGTAGCAGACCCGTGGCGGGAAGGGCGAGCAGCACGACCGTCAACGTCACCAACAGCACCGCGGCCACCAGCCCCGGCGACACCACCGCGCAGGCCCACACCGCCAACCCGTCGAGGGGCCAGCACCAACAGCGGTCCGACCCATCGCTGTCGGGCCCCGACCGAGGCCAGCACAGCCGTCACCGACAGGGGACCGCACGCCGCCACCACAGCATCGCGCAGACGTCCGGCGCGGCGAGCTGTCCCAGCCGCAGGCCGAACAAGGCGGCAGGCACCACGACCTCGACCACGAGAAGCATCCACGCAGCCGCCGCGAACGCCAGGTTCACCCGGGCCGGGTGGGGAGGCAGCTGGGCGTAATCCCGCATGACATCCACCCGGAAGGTCGCGTTCACCAGCAGACCCGACGACACCAGCGACGCGGCGGCCACACCCACGACGCACATCGTCGGCGGGATCCGGAGTTCCACGACAGGGGCCAGCACCCAGGCCAGGCCCCCAGATCAGCACATCCACGACGACACGGCGACGTGTGGTGAAAGCGCGCAGCAGGACCAGGGTCATCGGTGACGTTCTTGAGCAGGGTGCGGATGTCGGTGGCGGGATCCAGCGGATAGGGCGGCTGAGGTCACCCCCATCGAGCACGTACAGGTGGTCGCAGCACCGGTGAGCTCTCTGCGACGTGGAACTCATCACCACCGATCCGGTGTCACGGTAGGCGTTGATGCGGTCGTAGAGAAATTCGGTGCCCTCGAAATCCAGTCCGTCCACGGGCTCGTCCAGGATAAGCAGGGGCAACCCCAGGCTCAGGCCTGCGATGGAGGAAAAGCCTTCTTCTTGTTTCCCGTCGACAGACTTCCGATGGTCTTGCGACGAAACGGCTCGAAACCGAACCCCACCACCAGCTCGTCCACGCGCGACGGGTCCGGCGAGCGTCCGAAGACGCGAGACGTGAAACGCAGGTAGGGATCCAACGACCAGTACGCGAAACCACTGCTCTCGGTGAACACGGCGTAGCGTCCGAGCTGGAATGCCTTGTCGCGCGGCTGCGTGGCTCGGGAGCGCCAGGTCATGTGCTGGAGGCTGGCGTGCTCGTGAACCCCACGAGCGTGTTGATCAGGGTGGTCTTGCCGGCACCGTTGGTGCCCAGCAACCCGACCACGGAGTGCTGACCGACGTCGAGTTCCCGATGTTCAGCACCGGGGCCCCGCCTTGTACCACGCGGTCAGTCCCGCACGGTGAGCAGGCCCCGCTGCATACCGCGACCGGTTAGTCATCTTTCTTCCGTAGACGATCCCCGCACGGCGAGCACCGTGCGGACGATGAAGACGAGACCGCCCAAACCGAACACGACGGCCATCAGGGTGTCGCTCCGGCTGAGTGACAGCACAGCCCAGCCACGAACACCAGCGCCGCCAGGACGCTGATCACGATGACGGTTCACGAACATCACCCTCTCCGCACCCAGGATCTGGGAAACGGCAGGTCGCGTCGTAGAGCAGTCGTCACGAATGGGACATGGGCGCTGCCAGGAAGCAGGGAAAGCAGGCCGGCAAAACGGTGGTGATGGATAACACCGGTTCCCATCGGATTCCTCTCCTCAACGAGTTCGGCTACAGCTTCATTGCACGCTTCCAGCTTAGCCGGCCACCCATTCGAGCCGTCCCGCGATCCTTTTCACCGACCCTCCCGGCACCGCGACCGGACCCTGGCCCCCGCCAAGCCAGCACGAGGTCGTTGACAGCGGCGACGTGGATCCGGGTCACCTCGCTGCCGTGGTTTCGCAGCCAGCCGAGCAGCACCCGACCCCGGAGAGCGTCCGGCTGGTCGGCGAGGGATGGCCACATCGAGGGCGTCGTCCCGGGCGGCCCGGGTGAGGGCGAGTTCCGCCAGCTCGTCGAGGAGGTCGGCGTCGCCGCGCCAGGTCGGCGGTGCGGGCAGGCCGACGGCGACGTCGCGACCGAGCTCCGAAGCCAACAGCGCCAGCGCCGAGCGAGCGCGCACCAGCGCGAACCGCGGGTCGGTATTCATCGGGTCGCTCCACCACTCGACCCCATTCGCGGCAGGCCGCCTCGGTCTCGGCGCGCGGATCCCCTAGCAGCGGTCGCAGAAGGGGCCGCGCCGAGCCGACATGCCGGCTAGCGACCGGATGCCGGAACCGCGCAGCAACCCCAGCAGCACGTCTCTGCCTGGTCGTCGAGAGTGTGTCCCAGCAGCACGGGATGCCCGTCGCGCGACAGGGCCGCCAGGCGCGCCTGGCGGGCCGCCGCCTCGATTCCGCCGTCGCGTCCCACCTCGACGCGCCGCACCTCGGCGGCAATGCCACGCGACGTCAGCGCGTCAACCGTCCGCTGCGCCACCTCGACAGAACCCTGCCTGCAGGCCGTGGTCGACGACGACACACAACACCTCGGAGCGGGTCCGGGGTGAGGCCCACGCGGTCCCCAGCGCGAGCGCCATGGAGTCGGCACCACCGGAGACGCCGACGACGACGGGACCGGAGGGCAGCAGTTCCGCCACCGCCTGCCCGACCCTGAGCGCGGTGGGCCCGAGTTCACGCCTGGCCACGTTCCCCGCGCCTCCTCAGCCGTGGATCCGCCGCAGCCAGGAGTCGGGGTCGGTGATCTCCGCCACGGTGGGGAAGGTTCGCGGGTCCCGCGAAAGCAGCGGTCAGCGCCCCATCCCGCCCGAAGAGCCACGTGCTGGCAAAAAGCCAGGCCATCGCGGTACTGGAGGCCCTTGTCGAGGCCGGGTATCAGGCGTCGCCAGCCGGTGCCGGCGCTCGGACGGGCGAAGGCCGCGCGCAGCTGCCGCACCGAGGGCACGTGCACCACCCGGCTGTGTCCGCGACCAGGTCGGCGTGGCCCTCCAAGAGGGTCATGGTGGCCGTGAGGGCGTCGAGTGCCGCTGCCCCTCGGCAGTAACCAGCAGCGAGCCCAGGCCACGGCCCGCGGATCCCCTCCGTCATCTCCACCGGGAGGGATTGTCGACACCGAGCGCGGTGATCAGCTCCTCGACGTGACCGAGCAACCAGGGGCGCGGAGTTGAACTGCACCGCGTGGGTTTGTTCGTGAAGGCTCACCCACAACCGGAGGTCGTCGGCGTCGAGACCGCGTCCGCGCCGCACCTCGACGATGCTCGGGGCCACCAGCATCAGCCGCTTCGACCAGGGATCGTACTGACCCAGCAGACCCCGGCCCATCGCCGCGAAGGAGACCCCCACGCCCAGCCGTAGCCGATCCCCGTCAGGTTGCGTCGCAAACCGGCGGGTTGCTCCTCGAGCGGCAACCGGCCCAGCAGATCGCGGGCCATCGCCGCAGCCCGCCGGGACCATCCCGGACGATCCACCACAGCAACTCCGCAGCAGCCGGACCGCAGATCGCGAGTACTCGACGGCCAGGTCACCGGCCCTGCGCGCCGCAGCCCGGAGCGCCGCCACCTCGCACCGCCTCCGGTCGCGCAACACCAGGCCCCGGGTCGGCGAGCAGCCGCTCGACGGCCCGCGCCAGCGACCAGGGAGATGTGGGGTCGACGTTGCATCAGCAGCCGCACCCCGTGATCAGGGAAGCCCCCGGTCGCTCCACACCTGGGCGGCCCAGCCGTCGGTGGAGCCGTTGGTCATGAACGCGAACGCCACCTCGCGGCCATCGGTGGTGACGGTGGTTCCCGCGAGGGTGGACACCAGCGACAGGGTTCCGGTCTTGGCCCGCACGATGCCGCGACCGGCGGTGGAGATCTCGTCGTCAAGCGCCTGGCCAGCGACCCCGAGACCCCGGCGACGGGGAAACCCTTCCTGCACGACCGAGGCCGGGGGTGATCATCACGTACCAGACCACCCCGGCCAGCATCGACGCCGTGACGTGATTCTCGCGGGTCAAGCCGGAACCGTCGTACAGCACCGCCCCCTCATGCCACAGACCCAGACGGGTGAGTTCCTGCTGCACGGCGGTGGCCGTGCCGGCGAACGTGGTGGGCTGGCCCAGTTGCGGGGCCAGTTGCATGCCGAGCACCTCGGTGTAGGAGTTGTTGGAGGTTTCCATCGCAGCCGCGGCGAGGGCGTGCACCCCGGGTGAGCTGACCTTCGCGATCTCCTCCCAGAGCCCGTGGCCGTCGCCGGGCTGCCCTCGACGGTGATGCCCTGGGCGGTCAGCTGGGCGGCGAAGATGCGGGCGGCGTCACCCGCGGGATCGGTGGAGCGCACCTGTTTGTCGTCGCGGCCCTTCATCGGCCCAGAGCGCGGAGATATGGGGTCACCCGGTCGCGATAGCTGGCAGGCCAGGTGGTAGCCCGACTCCTGGAACAGGGGAGGCGTCATAACCGGAGGGCTCACCGTGCTGAGGCCCTGCGACTTCAGCTTCTCCGCGGTTTTCGCGGCCAGCTCCTCCAGCGAGGCGCGTTTCGGGGTGCCGCCGGATGCGACGGAGGCGAGCAGCGGATCACCGCCCCGACCAGCACCAGCTGCCCGGGGAGCCAGGGACACGACGGTGGTGTCGAAGGTTTTCGGTGCCGTCGAAGACCGACAACAAGGCTGTGACGGTCAGCGGTTTCGTGTTCGATGCGGGAACCAGGAGCTGATCGGCATTCGATGCGGCGAGCACGTCCCCGGTCTCAACGTCGAGCACCTGATAGGCGAGGCTCAGAGACGATCCCTCCGGCACACTTTGGTCAGGGGCGGCGACGTCCTGGGAGTTGAGGCGCTGCTCCAGCACGGTGCGATCCGGGAAGCTTGCCGGGCGCGGCCTCGGCGCGGCGGAGACGGGACCGGCTGGTCGCTGCTGCGGGGACGGCGCGGGCGAGGACGGGGAGGCACTCACGGAGGCCAGCGCCCCGGCCTCGGATGATGCCGCGCCATGAAGGACCGCAGTGATGAAAACGGCCAACAACAGCGCCCGACCACCCCCGATGATCACGGGACGCCACGGGATGTTCTGGGGGACAAATCGACGCTCCTCGTCCGGTAAAGTGCTTGAACACTGGCCGCCAACGGACGGCGGCGCATCAATCATAGGGTGACAGTGAGCGACGACGTCATCGAGCATTGAGATCTTCAACCCCGAGGCCGAGTACTGTTCGACGTCACGGTCGAGATCCCAAAAGGGCACCAAGAACAAATACGAGATGGACCACCTGACGGGCCGCATCCGCCTGGACCGCACCTTGTTCACTTCCACCCAGTACCCCTACGACTACGGCTTCATCGAAGGCACCCTCGGCCTCGACGGCGATCCCCTCGACGCCATGGTGATCGGCGCCGAACCCACCTTCCCCGGCTGCCTGATCCAGTGCTACGCGGTCGCGATGTTCCGCATGACCGATGAGATGGGTGGCGACGACAAGGTGCTGTGCGTTCCGACCGCGGACACCCGCCGCAGGCACCTCAAAGACCTCGACTCGGTTGCCGAACACATCCTTCTGGAGATTGAGCACTTCTTCAGCGTCTACAAGGACCTGGAGCCGGGCAAGTCCGTCGAGGTCGCCACCTGGACTGGTCGCCAGGACGCGGAGGACGAAATCATCGCCTCCATCGAACGCGCGAAGGGGACATCCTTCGAGCACCACCACGTCAACCTCGCCTGAAGCCGACGAGGCATCAAAGAACCGCAGCGGTGGGCATCACGTACGTCCTGAACGGGACGACGGGAGATCAGCTCACCACCACCGGCGAGGATCCTCCCGCACCCGCCAACAGGAGACACCCGGTCGCGGTGACGACCGCATACATTGCCGCCCGCCAGCCCCGGAGGAGCCGCACGGTTTGCAGGCAGGGCCGTCGAGAACGTGGTGAACCCGCCGCAGAAACCGACCCCGGCGACGGCCACGACCGCCGCATCCGCGGTCGAGACAGAGCCCCATCAGCAGCGAACCCGCGAGGTTGATACCAACGTCGCCGCCCATGCGGCCCGTGCCGCGCCACGGCCAGATCCACCAGATGACGGGCCACGGCACCCGCTCCCCAGCCAGTGCGACGAGCAACGGCATCACGTCCGGGTCCGCCCACGCCGAACCAGCCGCGTTCCCAGACGGCGCCCCAGCCACGCCGCGCCCACACCGGTGGCACCTCGAACACCAGGATCGTCAAACCCGCCACGGAGAGCCCCTGTACAGCCAGTGACGACCATGAGGTGAAGGCCCCGATCCGCCGACGACCAGAAACACCGCAGCCGTGGCCATCGCGACCCGAGGATCGCATCCAGTATCCCGAGCAACGCGCACCCCAGCAGGTTGTCACCGCCAGACCGGCGGTGGGCCCCAGCAAGAGCACGACCTGACGTGCGGCGGTTCCGACGAACCCCCGGCGAGGACAAGGAGATCAGCGGGACGCGGGGTGAACACATGGCGACGATACCCCGGATCGTGTTCCCCAGTCGCGGGATGAGGGATGCACACACCATGCGGTTCTTCTGTCCACCGCCTACGGGATCACGAGGGGCTCACGCTACGCTACGGCCTCCGGGTCCCGTCGAACGCCCGAGACGGAAGGAAACCCCGGTGAAAACCATCAAGTTTCGCGTCCGCAACCCACTCACATGGTTGTCCCCTGATCTGCGTGGTGTACCTGATCGGTGTCCTTGTCCTCGTCGTTCAAAACCACACCGACATCTACGCCATCACCGGCGGTTCTGGAGCCCTGCTCATACTGCTGCTGTCCCCCACGCTCGCGCCGCTGTTTCTGCTCCTGTGGCTGCTCGACCCTGTCCGTCAGGTCCGCATGGGTGAGGTCGGTTCGTCCTCACCAAAGGCAACGACGTGCTGGGAGAAATCACCTACCCGGAGATCGCGCACATGCATCTCACCGGTACGAATCGCTGCCTCGACGTGTTCGACCATGCAGGCGTCAACAGGATTCACATCGAACCCGCAGTGTTCTGGCGCAACGCCAGAACACTACCTCACGACCGCCATCATCGATTTCATGTCACCCAGCTTCCCCATGTGGAGAAGTCCGTCGAGCAGGGAAGGGCCAGGGCAACCTACGTGGAGCGCTACATCGACTGCTTCCCGCCCATATCCCACGGAGCGCAGCAGCCAACGGGGCAGCGGTCCCCAATCCAGCCCACCTACCAACAATCCCAGGGACAGCTGTCCTCAATCCAGCCCGCTATCAGCAACCCGCCCTCCAGCAACCCCAGGGGCAGTCCGGCTGGCGGTGATGCCAGCCGGGAATGGATTCATCGAGCCGTGGGCGTAGGGTTTTTGCCCGTGGTGATCCGGGTGATCCTGGCCCAGGAACTGCGCAAGTCCTACAGGGACCTTCGAGGCGGTGCGCGGCATCGACTTCGACGTCGATGCCGGGACGTCCTTCGGGTTGCTCGGTCCCAACGGGGCGGGCAAGTCCACCACCATGCGCATGATCGCGGGGTCTCGCACCGCTCCGGAGGTCGGCTGCACATCCTCGGAGATGGATCCCGACGAGCAGGGGCCGCGAATCCGCGCCCACCTGGGGTGGTGCCACAAAACAACAACCTCGACGCCCAGCTCACGGTTCGCAAGAACCTCATCTTCTGGTCGCTACTTCGGCCTGCCGAAACGCTGGCTGGCCGCCAGGCGAAGAGCTGATCGACTTCGCGCAGCTCGCCGACAAGCGCGACGCCCGGGTCGACGACTCTCGGGCGGCATGAAACGCCGCCTCACGATCGCCCGGGCGCTGGTCTCCGACCCGCGCATCATGCTGCTCGACGAACCCACCACGGGCCTGGACCCGCAGGCCCGCAACGTGCTAGTGGGACCGGCTGTTTCCAGCTGAAGGAAAGGGCACCACGCTGGTGCTGACCACCCACCACATGGACGAGGCCGAGCAGCTCTGCGACCGGTTGATCGTCATCGACCACGGTGTCGATCGTCGCCGAGGGAAGCCCACCGGAGCTGGTGCGGGAACACGCTGGCCGCGAGGGTGGTGGAGCTGCGTTTCGGTTCCGCCCGCAACGCCGGGGCCGCCGAGCGCATCGCAGGCATCGGGAATCGCATGGAAACCCTCCCCGACAGGATCCTGGTCTACTCCGACGACGGCGAGGCCGCGCTGCCGCCATCATGGAACGCGGTCTGGAGCCGACCTCGTCGCTGGTGCGGCGATGCTCACTGGAGGACGTGTTCTTGAGGGTTGACGGGGAGGTCGTTGATTGACTGAGACCCTCTCCCCGTCGACCACGACGCCCAGGCCGCGCGGGTCGCGCACTGGGGTGCCTTCCACCACGCCCGCAACGTCGTCGTGCAGCTGCGCTCGTGGTGGGTGAGCCTGTTCGCCATCGGCGCCCTGGAACCGCTGCTGACGGTGCTGGCGCTCGGGGTGGGTCTGGGCGTGGTGGTGGATGCCCGCCAGCCCGGGGGGCGCTCGGGTGCCTTTCCTGCAGTTCGTGGCGCCCGCGATGCTGCTCTCCCTCAGCCGTGCACTGGCCCAGGCCGAGAACACCCTCGGGGTGTTCTCCAGTTTCAAGTGGCACGAGCTGTACCAGGCTGCCGCCTCACCCCCACCACCCCGTCGCAGCTGGCGGAGGAGACACTGGCTAGGCTCGACGGTGCGTTACCTCATCAACTGCGCCACCGTCATCGCGGTGCTACTGGTCTTCGGGCCATCACCCCCGCGAGCGTGCTGGTCCTGCTTCCGTGAGCAGTGCTGACGGCGTGGTCGTTCGGCAACCCCGTGATGGCCTGGACAGCCCTCCAATGCGACGAGAAGGGCCAGTTCTCCATCCTCTCGCGGCTGGTGGTGCTGCCGTTGACGCTGTTCTCTGGCACCTATTTTCCCCTCGACGTGCTACCCGGCTGGCTGCACCCGATCGGCTGGGTCTCGCCGCTGGCACAGGGGTGAACTCTGGCCCGCATCCTGACCCTCGGGCAGGCCGCGCCGGCGTGGCTGCCGTTCGTACACGTCGCCTACCTGACCGTGCTGAGCATCGCCGGACTGTTGATCGCCCGGCAGATCTTCCACCTGCGACTGACCGGGGTCCTGCCCGCCCCGCCAGAAACGAACCAGGAAGCGAGTCGCGTCGGAACCAGTGGTTGTGAAGCCGGGCGGGCTGCCGGACGGCCAGTCGCTGCTGGCCGGGACACGCCACTCGGCCTCGTTCAGCGGCAGATTCCCCGTCGTCGCGGCCCGGGGTCTGAAGGCGAACTGGGGCACCAGCAGCCTGCTCATGCCCAGCCTCAGGGCGGTCGAACCGGTGCTGTACCTGCTGGCAATGGGGAATCGGACTGGGCACCTTCATCGGCCAGGTGCAGGCGGGGACCAGTTACGCCGCCTGGATCGCGCCCGCGCTGCTGGCCACCTCCGCATTGAACGGAGCGGTCATGGACGCCACCTGGAACGTGTTCATGAAACTGAAATTCGACAAGCTCTGTGAGACGATGCTCAGCACCTCACTGGGGCCGCTGGATGTGGCGCTGGGCGAGATCACCGTCGCCCTGGTGCGCGGCGGCATCTACGCCACCAGCTTCGTCGCGGTCATGGCGCTGCTGGGTCTCGTCGAATCGTGGTGGGTGCTGCTGAGCCATCCCAGCATGCCTGCTGATCGCCCTCGGGATCGCGGCCCTGGGGATAGCGGCCACGTCGTTCTGCCGCACCTTCCAGCAGATGGACTGGATCATGCTGGTGCTGATGCCGATGTTCATGTTCTCCGGCACCTTCTACCCCGTCGACATCTACCCGGCCCCGATCGCGGCGGCGGTGAAATGCCTGCCGCTGTGGCACGGCATCGAGATGCTCCGCGACCTCAACGCCGGCGCCGTCAGCTGGCTGACCGCAGGTCACGCCCTCTACTTCGTCGTCCTGGCGACGCTCGAGTGTGGGGCGGCATCGCTGCGCCTCAAGGCCCTGTTCCTGCGGTGAACCATCCCAGAATTTTTCGTCATACAATATTCTTATGGTGACCGAAGAACAGATCCAACGTTGGGACCGACGAAGCCGAGGCCGGATATGACGTCGAGGAACTCACACGACGTGGGCGCGGACGTCCGGGCGCGGGGCCGAACCGATGCGGTGGTCGCGGTCCGGCTGACAACCGACGAAATCAATGCGCTCGACGCAATCGCTTCCCGAGAAAACCCTCCAGGTCGGAGACTATCCGGCGTGCGCTGGCCCAGTTCGCCGCATGAGAGTTCATCCAGCCGCATTGAAACACGGCGTCTCCGAAACGGACGCCTCCCTTGTCGCAGCGTGGCTCACTGGATCCGGGTCCTGTTGCGAAGTCATGCCCGGCTGCGGCGCTACTGGATCGGGCGATCCGACGCTCCACCATCGTGACCGGTACGTCCAGTACAGGAACACGATGGTGGGTCACCTCATCCGCCCAGCACGTCCTCGCCCGGACAGCACTCCCACAACAGGGACCTCACATCTTGAAGACGATGACTGGCCGCACCGGGAACTGCGCTTGGGGTTTGATTCCGCAGGTCGTCTTCTCGAAGTGGTTGTCCTGATTTTCAAGAACGATGACGAACTGGTCATCCATGCGATGCCCGCACGCAAACAGTACCGGTGCCTTCTTCCTTGGCGCTGAGCCCCTGCGGCGTCGCGACGTAAAGACTTGCCCCATGTCGTCGTACCCTGCTGTTACGCAACCCGTCCGCGAATCGCGTCTACGCGGGCGAGGCGGCCACGCTGACCGCCGCTGAACTGGAGATCACCGCCCCCTTCGTCTCGGAGATCACGCAGGCCGAGGTGGCGGGCGTCGACTACCTGGCCTTCGACGCCGAACGCATGGGTCGCGACGAACTGGCAGGCATCGCGCGGCAGTCGTCAGCATTCGCGTTGTTCCAGCGCGACGGCGACCTACTGCGGCCCGTCGCACTGCCGCACACCGATGTCCTCGACGACGACCTCGTGACCATCCCCAAGCACCAGGGAAGACCAACGAACAGTTCACCCGGCTGCTGCTGAACGTCACCGTCGCGACGGTCAGACGCAACGCCCCCCACCGGGTGCTCGACCCGATGGCCGGGCGCGGCACCACCGTCTCGACCGCACTCATCGCAGGCCACGACGCCTTCGGCGTGGAGGCCGACGACAAGACCTTCGACGCGATGGCGGCGTTCTACAAAGACCCGGCTGCGCCGCAAACACGTCAAACACACGGCAGCCGTCAGCCCCGGTGCGTCGCGACGGGGTGCGCATCGATCGTCGCTTCGACGCACGCATCACCATCGGCAAGCGAGAACCGGTGGCGACGGTGTTCACTGGGGACGCCCGCTCGTCAGGGGTCGCTGTACGGAAAGAAACGCTTCGACGCCATCGTCACCGACGCCCCCTACGGGGTGGTGCACGGATCGACGTCGGGCGGACGCAGGTCGCGCACTCGGCGCAGCTGCTGGCGGAACGATCCCGGTGTGGGCGGGGCAGCTGCACCCAGGGTGGGTCGCTGGGGATCAGCTGGAACACCCTCGGCATGCCCCGCGAGGGACCTGGCGGCGCTGCTGACCAACGCCGACCTGGAGGTCCTCACCGGCGGGGCGTGGGACCGGTTCGCGCACCGCGTCGACTCTTCCATCCGCCGCGACCTCATGGTCGCGGTCAAACCGGTCGCCACATCCTGAAAGATCACGCCGCCCAAGGACCACGCCGACGGATCCCACCCCACCCCATGCGTCGGTTTACTGGCCTTCATGCTGCTTTGCTGGCCTTTACCACCAGTTTGCTGGGCTTGTTCACGTTTGCCTGCGCTGTGAGGGCCAGCAGACATCAACAAGTCCAGCAAACAGGGGAATAGGGCCAGCGAAACGCCACCGGGACGACGAACCGGTGCCGGTGGAAACTCGTAAACTCGCTCCATGCGACGACTCGTGCTGATGCGCCACGCGAAAGCCCAGGCCAGCCATCCCCGCGGCGACCACTCGCGGGGAGCTGCTGCCCGCCGGCGTCCAGGACGCCCAGGGAGCGAGCCTGCAGCTGCGTCCCCTCGGCCTGGAGCACGCCCTGGTCTCCACCGCCACTCGCGCCCGGCAGACCTTCGCGGCACTCGGCCTCGATATCCCCGTCGAATACCTCGACGACCTCTACTACGAGGGTGTCGACGCCCTCATCCGGCACATCAGCGAAACCGATCCCGCCGTGAACGGTCTCCTGGTGGTGGGGCACGCCCCACCATCCCCGCGCTCGCCTCCCACCTCGGCAACGCCTCCAGCAGCCAGGAAGCCGACCGTCTCCAGTGCTGGTGCCGACATCCACCTTCACCGAGTTCACCTTCGACGACGACTGGTCCAGCCTGGCTCCCTTCGAACTGGGTCACGTGAGGATGGAACGCACCGTCCGCCGCTGAACCTCCACGGTGGGGTGGTGTCGACACGACCCACTCACTGACGTCGGCGGGCCGGCTCAACCAGCTGGATGGGAGCTCACTCCGTGAGGAACAGCCAAGCCCGGAAGGCCTTCTCGAAACTCGACTCCGACCGGGACGACGGGTCCTCGAAAGCAGGGTCAGTTCAGGCGACGTCTGCCAGGGGTTCCGGCTCGTTTCCACGACCCCACCACGCGACCTCCCAGCACGGCGCTGCGTTTGAACATCCCGTTGTTGCCGGGGACCAGTTTCGGGTGGTCGCGTTCGGTGAGGGGCGAACAGGCGGTCCTGGTAGCCGAGGATGAACTCGTCGAAGCCCGGCAGCAGGGAGTGGCCGCGACGCCGACCTCCCAGCCTCGGCGACCTCGTCAGCCAGCCCGACCCGCTGGTAGCGGGGTTCGTCGCCAGGGCAGTTCCTCGAACCGTTCCCGGATCAGCGCGAACGCCCGCCGGGCGGCGCCGAGGACAGTTTGCTCCACCAGGAGAGTCGCGCAGCGTCGCGGGGCCACGGCTGGTCAGGTAGCGGTCGAGCAGTTCGGCGCAGGCGGCGTCGCGGTCGCCGTTGAAACGATCCTCCAGCCCGGTGCCGGCGGGCAGCCATGACTCCGTGAGGGGCGAGGCGCTGATCACCGTCGACGACCGGCCCGTAGCACAGCATTCCGGTGGCGATGTGGTGGAAGGTCATGTGGTAGTTCGCGCCTGCGCCTCCGATCAGTCCGACCTCGGCCCAGTGCGCGTGCAGCTCCGCGCGCGACCTCGGCCCGTCGGCCAGCAGTTCGGCTGCGATCTCGGCGGAGCGTTCGAGGTGCCCCGCCGAGATCCCGCGGCCCTTGAGGATGCGCGCCGACTCCCGCAGCGACTTGTCCGCGCACAGCTGCGTGATCCACCGGGCATCGGCGGCGGCCATCAGGAAAACGGTGCCGCGCATCGGGTAGCCGCGCACGATCTCACCGCGGGTACAGGCCTCCACGACGGCCTCGATGCCGCCGTCGCTGCGCAACGCGATCGACGCCAACACCCCGGGCAGGTCCTGGCCTGATGCGCGCCGAACGCGGTACTTCCACCTCGACGGGACGTTCCCAGCGGCGGACAACAAGCCCCTGGAGACGAGGCCGGGCGCGTGCGAGTGCGGCGTCAACCATCGTTCATTCCGTCCGGAACCTGCCGTGGACGCTGACCGCGCGGTGGATCTCGTCGGGTTCCACGACCCCTCCCCCACCCTCGGGCGCCGCGGCGGCCATCGCAACCGCCTCGCCGTGGGCGAGCTGCGGCTCCGACCGGTGGTCGGAGAGTTCAACGCAGATGCTCACCTCCGCGCCCGCAGCCCGGGCCATGATGTCGGCGCGGCGACGGGCCGCCCACGGCCTCTGTCAGCAATTCGTCCTCCAGCCTCTGTTCCGTCTCCGGGGTCAGTTTCAGGACGTGTGACGCACCTCCACCCGGGGGCCGCTGCCCACTCCACCGCGAAATCCGCGAGCGCCTGGAAGTCTCGGAAGACCACCGTCGCCTCGGCAGAGGCCCGGTACCGCAAGGCACCCCTGCGCTGCGACCGCCACGTGCACACCCGCACCGGCTCCAGCGTCCACGAGACGACGACCTGCGGACGCAGCGGCGCGACGGCCTCGGAGAAACGCCGCGCCAGGTCGGAGGTGAGGTCCACGACGATCTCCCGGTTCTCGCCCTCGTGCTCCAGTCCAGCCGGAGCTCCCCAGCTCGGGGTGAATCCGCCGTTCCGCACACCCTCGACCAGAATCTCCATGCCCAGATCCTCACGGAACCGCACGGAACCACGCCGACGAGAAACCCTGCGAACATCGGCGAGGAGAAGACCAGCAGCCCTCTCTCACGCCGTGGGGCGCGGGCTATGCTGCCCGCAGGATGAGTTCAGTGGGGATGATGATGCTCCGGCTGCCGTCGCGCACCCCGGAGGCCACCTGCTCCAGCACGAGACCCACCATTTCGCGACCGTGACGTCTGAAGTCCTGGCGCACGGTGGTCAGCGGCGGGAAGCTGTACTCACCGACATCGAAGCCGTCGAAACCGACGACGGAGACGTCGCCGGGCACCCGTCTGCCCTGTTCGTGCATGGCCCGGATCAGACCGAGGGCCAGTTCGTCGTTGGCGCAGAACACGGCTGTCACCTCGGGTCGGCGGCCAGAAGACGACCTGCCTCGCAGCCCGCCGCAGCGCTCCAGTCGCCGGGAATCGGTTCGGGAACGGGCAGCCCCGCCTCCCGCAGGCACCTGGCCCAGGTGGCCCTGCGGATCAGGCTCGACTGAGAATCCCCCGGCCCGCACGTGCTGAATGGTGCGGTGCGAGGCCCCCAGGAGGTGTTCGACGGCATCGCGCACCCCGCCGACCTGGTCGGCACTGGCGGAGGGGTAGTGATCCACGAGCGTGGAGTCGAGACAGCCACCGGCATCGACGGCGGCAGGACGAGTGTTCGCGACCGGCCCGCCCGGCCTGCACCACGACAGGACCGTCGATGGCCTGGTGGGAGAGCCGATAGACGGCCTGGCGCAGGGTCGTCGGAGACAGGACGTTCCACCTGGACGAGGTTGACGGCGTAGTCGGCGGCGGTGGCGGCCTCCAGCACGCCCGCGGTGGTGAGGGCCTCGCCGGTGCGCTGGATCTGCTGGGTCAGCACGCCGATCGTCCTGAAGGAGCCGCGGCGCAGGGGCCTGGGCAGCGCGATTGAGAATACCCCAGCTTGTTCATGCGCCCGCAGCACCTTCTCGCGGGTTTCCGGGCGCACGTGTTCGGACCCCGTCGCCACGCGCGAGACCGTCTGCACGGACACGCCGGCCAAACGGGCCACGTCACCCATCGCTGGCGCTCCCTCCGCGCTCCGGCGTTGCCTCGGCATGACGGGAGGCTATCAGGAGCGCAACGACGACCTCACCCATAGCTTTTTGTGAACGTTACCATAATGCTTCACTTCGTGACGCCGATATCTTGAGATATTTCCGTGAAACAGTGCCATAACACGGATCTTCAAGTATTGTGTGAACGTCACCACGAGGACGTTGCACGGCTGCGTCCCCTGTGTCCGCCGACCTTCAGGGAGTCCGAACAATGATCGTTCCCGGATACTTCGAGGACCTCGGGGTCCTCCACGAACACACGCTGCCGCCCGCGCCTACTACGTGCCGGCATCCGCCCCCGCCGCCTCGGCTCCATGGGAGCAGGGGAGACATCCGACCGTTTCCACCTGCTCAACGGTCGGTGGGCCTTCCGGTACCTGCCCAGCATCCACGACCTCACCGAGCCCTTCTGGGAGACCACGGACCCCCACCCCGGAGGGAGTTCACCATGATCCAGGTGCCGAGCACCTGGCAGCACCTCGGATACGACCGCCACCAGTACACCAACGTGCGCTACCCATCCCCTTCGATCCGCCCCACGTCCCCAGGACAACCCCTGCGGCGCCTACATCCGCGACTTCGACCACACCCCGGATCCCGCCGCACCCACCACCCAGCTGATCTTCGAGGCGTCGACTCCTGCTTCTACGTGTGGCTCAACGGCGCCTACGTCGGCTACAGCCAGGTCTCCCACGCCACCGCGGAGTTCGACGTCACCGAACACATCCACTCCGGCACCAACCGCCTGGCCGTGCTGGTGCTCAAGTGATGCGACGGCACCCTACCTGGAGGACCAGGACAAGTTCCGCACCTCCGGCATCTTCCGCGATGTCTACCTCACTGCACCGCCCGGAGGCGGTGCTCTTGATCTCACCGTCACGACCTCGCTGGGCGGTGGTCGACGCGACCCGGAAACCGCCGTCGTCGAGATCGCAGCTCCTACCGCGGTGGGGTCGTCCCCCACCACCGCCGAGCTGACCGACCGCGAAGGACGGGTACTGGCCTGCGGTGTCCTGGAGCCCTTCGCCGGCTGCTCCGACCACACCCACCGCGCCCGGCTCACCATCACGACACCCCACCTGTGGAGCGCGGAGGACCCCTACCTTCACACCCTGACCCTCACCACCCCGGCGAGACCATCACCGACCGGGTCGGGGTGCCGAAATCGAGACCAAGGACGCGGTCGTGCGTCTCAACGGCAGCCCCATCACCCTGCGGGTGTCAACCGGCACGACTCCGACCCGGTCACCGGTCCCGTCGTCGACCTCGACCACATGAAACAGGACCTGCGACTGATGAAGGAACACAACATCAACGCGGTGCGCAGCTCCCACTACCCCAACGATCCGCGGTTTCTACCAGTTGTGCGACGAGTACGGCTTCTACGTCATGTCCGGGGCCGACAACGAAAGCCACGGCACCCAGACTCGCTTCCTGGCCGACCCGTCCTGGGAGAACCGGGTGGAGACGCTGGAACGAACCCATCGCCGACAATCCCGCCTGGACCGAGGCCACCGTCGACCGGATGAAACTGTGTGCCACCGGGAGAAGAACCGTCCCAACATCATCTCCTGGTCCGCAGGCAACGGTGCTCCTACGGCTGCACCCTCGAAGCAGCACTGCTGTGGGCCAAGAGCTTCGACCCGACGCGCCTGACCCACTACGAGACTCCTACTACCGCGACTCCAAACGTCGTTACGACTACTCCTGCATCGACCTGTACAGCCGCATGTACCCGGGCATCGAGGAGATCCGCGACTCACCTCGATTCCGACCCCGACAAAGCCCTTCATCCTCGTGGAGTACTGCCACGCCATGGGCAACGGCCCCGGCGACCTCGAGGACTACTGGGAGATCATCCGCGACGACGAGCGCATGTGCGGAGGTTTCGTGTGGGAGTGGTGCGACCACGCGGTACTAGCCGGCACCAGCGACGACGGTAAACCGATCTTCCGCTACGGCGGCGACCACGGCGAGGACATCCACGACGGCAACTTCTGCGTCGACGGGCTTGTCTCCCCGACCGCGTCCCGCACCCCGGGCTGGCGGAGCTGAAAAACGTGCAGCGTCCCGCCCGCGTCATCGAGTACGACCAGGAGGAGGGTCTGCTCACCATCCACAACGACCTCGACCACACGGACCTGTCGCAGTACGCCCGCGTCTCGTGGGAGGTGCGCTGCGACGGCGTCGTCGTGGATCGCGGGGACATCGACCTGACCGATCCCGTCCCACCGCACACAAGCGTCATGCTGCGCTGCGAACCGCAGATTCCGCACGCCGGGAAATGCCACCTGCTGGTCACCCACCGGCTCGCGCGTCCCGAACCGCTGCTGCCCGCCGGGCACGTCCTGGGCGTCGACGAGGTTCCCCTGCGCAACGCCGACGGGCGGCACCGCCGGGTCGCGGAACTCGCGCACCGTCCCGCCGTAGGGGTCGGTGCAGGTCGCACGGAAAGGGACGCGAATCGACGTGGCGACCGCGGGTCTGCGCTGCACCATCGACACGCGCACCGGCCTGCCCACCGCCCTGAGCGTCAACGACCGGGAAGTCCTGGAACGCCCGGTTGAACTCAACATCTGGCGGGCCCCACCGACAACGACCGCCACGTGCGTCTGGAATGGGAACGCGCCCACTACCACCGGGCCACGGCCCGCGCCTACGCCGTCGACGTCGCGGAGGAACCGGGGCGCGCGACGATCAGCGCTGACGTCGCCCTGGTGGCGCCGACGATCCAACCCGCCCTGCGCGGTCGGCTGATCTGGACCCTCACCGCCGACGGCGTCCTCGGGTGATCCTGCGAATGCGCCGCACCCTCGGGTTTCCGAGCCTGCCGCGCCTGGGGCTGCGGCTGTTCCTACCCGAGTCCATGAACCGGTCGACTACCACGGCCTGGGACCCTTCGAAAGCTACGTCGACAAGCGCCACGCCAGCCATCACGGGGCCTTCAGCGCGAGCGTCGCGGACCTCCACGAGGACTACATCCGTCCCCAGGAGAACGGCAGCCACGCCGACTGCGACGAGGTCACCGTCTCCGGCGGCGGCCTGGCCCTGAGCGCGGTGGGACAGACCCCTTCTCGCTCAACGCCTCCCGGTACACGCAGGAGGAACTTGCCGCACGGCACCGCAACACCGACCTGAGACCGTCAGGCAGCACGGTGCTGTGCCTGGACGCCGCCATGGCCGGCATCGGCTCAACAGCTGCGGGCCGGCCCTGCGCTCCCGCTACCGGGTGGACGGCCACGAGCTGGGGATGGAACTCCACCTCCTGCTCACCACCCCCACCAACACCGAGACCCACGACGAGGTGACGTCATGAACGACACGACGCGACGGCGGCGACCGGCGAGAAGAAATACCTGACGTGGTGCAACAAGGTGGGCTACGGCTCGGGTGACGTCGCCGGCAACGTCGTCTACGTGCTCCTGTCCGCCTTCGTCATGATCTACCTCACCGACACCGCCGGGCTCAACGCGGGCATCGTCGGCACGCTCATGATGGTCTCCCGGCTCTTCGACGGTTTCTCCGACGTCATCTTCGGTGCACTGCTGGACCGCACCAACACCCGGATGGGCAAGGCCCGGTACGTGGATGCTGTGGGGTTTCGTCGGCTGCGCCGGCGCGATCATCGCGATCTTCGCGATCCCCACCGAGCTGGGGTGAGACCGCCAAGTACGCCTGGTTCTTCATCGCCTACACCCTCCTCAACGCCGTGTTCTACACGGCCAACAACATCGCCTATTCCGCACTGACCGCGCTCATCACCCGCAACGGTTCGGAGCGGGTGCAGATGGGTTCCATCCGTTTCATGTTCGCCTTCGGGACGAACCTGCTCATCAAACATCACGGTCGGGGCGTGGCGATGTTCGGCGGCAACGCCGCGGGTGGCAGACCATGGCGATCATCTACGCGCTGTTCGGGCTGGCGGTCAACACCTTGTCGGTGTTCTCCGTCAAGGAACTGTCCCCGGAGGAACTGGCCGGCGACGACGACACGGCGCAGAAGGAGGACACGCTGACGGTACTGAGGTCAGCCAGATGCTGCTGTCCAACAAGTGCCACCTCCTCATCCTGGTGGTCTTCCTACTCACCCAGGTCTTCACGGCAATGCTCAACATGGGCATCTACTTCATAGAAATACATCCTGGGGGACGAGAACCTGCTGGGGACCTTCGCCTGGGCCATCAACATCCCGCTCATCGTCGGCCTGCTGGTGACGCCCATCATCGTGAAAAAGTTCGGGGAGATGTACCAGGGTCAACCTCGGCGGCTACGTCATCGCGACCCTCGGGCGGCTCAGGGTGCTGGTGGCGGCCTATTTCCGACATCCCGCTCATGCTGATCCTCTCGGCGGTGGCCTCCTGAGGGATGAGTCCGCTGCAGGGGACGCTCAACGCCATGATCGCGGAAGCCTCGGAACACACCTGGCTGCGCACCGGCAAACGCATCGACGGGCTCATGTTCTCCTGCACCTCCCTGGGGGTGAAGGTCGGCAGCGGCATCGGCACGGCAGCGGCAGGGTGGCTCCTGGCCGCCAGCAGCTATGACGGCGGTGTGAGCATGCAACCGGACTCGGCGATCCAGATGCTCTACGTCATGTACGTGTGGTTCCCGCTGGTCGCCAACGCCCTCATCTTCCTCCTGCTCACCCGCCTCGACGTCGAGAAGGCCAACGCCCGCCTCCGGGAACAGACTGACGCCTGACCCGCATCGCCCGTCGGTTTGCTGGCCTTAACCCGGTTTTGCTGGCCTTGTTCGTGTTTGCTGGCCTCACAGCGCAGGCACACGTGAACGGGCCAGCAAACCGTAAAGACAACCAGCGAATCAGCGGAAAGGCCAGCGAACCCCGACGTCTCACCCCGCGACCGGTGTTGTCTCCTTGTCGTCAGAGCCCTCCGGTTTCGCATCCTCGGACGCCTTGGCCGCCCCGGACATGAGGCGGGCGCTGGTCTCGCCGAGTTCCTCCAGGGCCAGGCGACCGACCATCTGCTGGTTCGTCGTGACGCGTTCCGCCCGACCGCGGGTGAGGAAGCTGACGAACCAGTGCAGCAGCGTCGACATCCGCTGCGGAAGCCCGCGATGTGAGGCAGGTGCAGCACCAGCCACGCCGCCCAGGCCAGGAAGCCCGGAGACTTGACCTTCCCTGCGCTGACGACGGCGGAGAACCGGGAGATCGTCGCCATCGACCCCTTGTCCTATGACGTGAACGGGGCCTCCGGGCGGTTCCCGGCCAGCTGGCCACGGATGACGTTGAGCCGCATACCTGGCGCCTTGGATCGCGCCCTGCGCCACCCAGGCACCCGTCGACGGCGGCCAAGTCGCCGATCACGAACACCTCGGGATGGCCCGGCAGAGTCAGGTCCGGCAGCACCTTGACCCTGCCCACCCGGTCGGTCTCGGCGCCGGTTTTGTTCGACGAGCTGCGGACCGGAAGCGGGTTCGCATGCCACCAGCGGCCCCACCTTGCACCGATCCCACCCTTTTTCGGTGGAGCCGTCCTTGCGTTTGACGGTGAATCCGCGCAGAGTCGACCTCGGTGACCATGGTCTCCGTCCACCTCGACGCCGCGTGTTTTCCAGCGACCTGCGGGCCGAGCCGCAGGATCCTCGCCGAGCTGGGCGAGCACCAGGGGTCCACCTCGATGAGAAAGTCACCCGTGCCTGGCGCGTGTCGATGCGCCGGAACTCGCCGACGAGGGTCTTGGAGGCCAATTCCCGGATTTGCCCCGGCCATCTCCACTCCCGTCGGCCCCGCGCCGACGACCGCGAGTCAGGAACCTGGAACGTCCTCCCCTCCGGGGCGAGTTCAGCCAGCTCGAAGGCCCCGAAAAATCCAGGGCCCGCAACTCCAGGGCGTCGTCGATGGTTTTCATGCCGGGCGCGTAGCGGGCAGAGTGGTCGTTGCCCGAGTACGACTGCCCGCACCGGCGGCGACAATCAGTGAGTCGTGGTCGGTGACCTGTTCGAGGCCGTGGAACCGCCACCGCACCTGCTTGGCCTCCACGTCGATCCCCTCGACGAACCGAGCTGCACCGTCACGTTCTTGTTTTTGCGCAGCACCTCCGGGTCGCGGGGGCGATCTCACCCTCCGACAGGATGCCGAGTCGCCACCTGGTAGAGCAGCGGCTGAAAACAAATGATGGGTGGTGCGTGCTATCAACGTCACTATCGACGTCGGCGCGCCTCAAGGCCTTCGCCGCGAACAGACCACCAAAACCAGAACCGATTATCACAACATGATGCTTGCGCATATCGGCTATTGTGCTGGGCGGGACGGCTTCATGCCAAGTCAGGGCTCACCCACCGGACGGCGCGGGTCGAGCATACACCACCACGCCGGGTGAGCCCCATGCCTTCAGCTGGTTGCACCAAAGCACGAGGAACAAGCACCCCGAGTCGACGCCATCGACGCCTGGTGGCCAGAATCCGACCTCGGCCACCGAGGTGTCGACACGACCCACTCGCTGGGGCCCGTGAGGACCGGTTCACCCAGCTGGAGACCCAGGATCAGATGAGGGCCACGGCAATCGTGGCCGACCTCCTCACCGGAGACGAACAGCGCCTTCCATGTAGCCGTTGAACTTGGTCAGTACTCGCCCCGGCCCAGTAGGGGCAGCCCTCGGAGGCCGCGAGAACAGGACCGTTGAGGGTCCAGATCCCGGGCGCGAAAATGCGCCCGTGACAGCGCGTGTACTGCTCGGCGCTCGAGTCCCGTTCGACGTACTCGCTGGGTTCGGCGGCCTCCTCCCCGAGATGCATGGACGGTAGACTCGACGAATGCGCGCCGCCGGGTCTCCAGGGAGCGATGGGCCAGGGGAATCGGCCTCGTTGCCCTCGAAGAAACCCATCAGCAGCCCACGGGTCGAGTCGGTAGGGTGTTGTGTCAAACGTGACGCGAACCGCCCCTCGTCAGAGAAACTCGACTGCCCTGAAAAGTCCTCGTTCGCGCCAGAAGGGCGTCTCATACCTGAGATATGCCTTGATCACGTTGCCAGAGCCACCTTCTCGCGACGTCTCGTCTCCACTGCGGAAGGGCGGGTCGTATTCAAGGCGACGGCCAGGCGCGGCGGTAGCGTCGAGACGACGGTGCGGGCCTCGACGGTTTCCCCGGATGCGAGCGTCACGACGCGGTGTCACCGTGCGTGACCTTCGTCACAGGATTCCGAGCGCACCACCTCCCGAGATCGTTGGCGGGCCTCGCACGGGGCGGTCATGCCGCCCTCGATGCTGCTGCTGGTTCAACCCGCCGTTATTCGCAATCATCGTCTCCAGGCTCGGCCCCGAATTGATCTGCCGCAACCCTCCTCAGGGTCGCCTTCGGGATCATCGACCCGAAAGCCGCTTCGTAGACCTCGCTGAAACAGGGCCTGCGCCCCCACCGGTGCGTAGTTGGTACGCACCCAGCGTCGTAGGGTCCTGCCGCAGCCGGGCACCGTTCGCCGCCACCCATGCCGGATCATCAGCCAGGCGGTGTGCGAGACGTCGCAGTCTCAGCAACCCTGGCTGAGGTCGGCGACCTCGAACAGGGGTCAATTCCGCCCCATCCGCGAGCCGACGGCACCTCAAGCAATCTGCCATGGATACGCACCGCAGATTTCCACGAGCCGGAATACCAATAGTCCTCAGCCCGTAGCGCTCGATCAGTTCAAAAGATGGCGTCGTGTCCGGCGCCAATCCATTGACCTCGAGCTCCACATACTGGCCGTCGGCGAGGACCCCATTCTCGACACGCCCTCCCACGCGGTCCCGAGCCTCAGCACAACAACACAGCGAGTCCTCGGTTCCGCAGGTCGCGAGCAGCCACGAGGCCCGCTAGGCCAGCCCCAATGATGGCGCAGTCCAGCATGTTTCCTCCTATAAACCGGCATGCTCTGTGAACCGGCATACTGTTTCCCCCGGATTTCTAACCCTACAAGGGGTCCGATTCCCGTTCTCAGGCGACCCCACCAATAACGCGTCTCACCGCATCCGCATCCACGGGGATGCGCGTCACATGCCTGGGGAGGTCCTCGATCCCGCTGAAGCGCTCGGGGCGCAGCGGAACGATCCCGAGTGGCCTGGGTGATGGTCTCGGCGAACTTCACGGGAGCGCGGTTTCCAGCACCACGACCGGCCCTGAGATCTCACCTGCGGCCAGCAGCCGGCGGCGACGCTGCACGCCGTCGGCGGTGTGGGGGTCGATGAGCACCCCGTCGCTCTCCCAGGTGGCGCGGATCTCGGCCAGCCGGTCGGCATGGGTGGAGGATCCAGAGACGAAACCGAAGCGGTCGCGATCCTCACCGGACAGGTCGAGCCTGCCGGTTTCCGGCAGTTCCGGCCAAACAGGTCGGCGACGCGCGCGCCGTCGCGGCCCAGAAGGTCGGCGACGAACGTTCGAAGTTCGATGCCTTCGAGATGTCCATGGACGGGGAGCTGGTGGCGTGAGTCTGCTGTGCGGCGCGGGGCCGGTAGATGCCGGTGCGGAAAAACTCGTCGAGGACGTCGTTTTCGTTGGTGGCCAGCACCAGCTGGCGGATCGGCAACCCATGAGGCGGGCGATGTGTCCAGCCGCGATGTTGCCGAAGTTGCCCGACGGCACCGCAGAGCAGGACCGGTTCTCGCCACCGATACGCAGCCAGGCCGCGACGTAGTGGGACGATCTGCGCCATCAGGCGCGCCAGTTGATGGAGTTCACCGCGCCGATGTGGTGGTCGCGTTTGAACTCGGCGTCGGCGTTGATGGCCTTGACGAGGTCTGGCGGTCGTCGAAAACCCTTCGACAGCCAGATTCACCACACCGGGATCGTCGATGGGTACATCTGCGCCTGCTGGAACGAGGTCATGCGGTCCGCCGGGGGAGAGCATCACCACCCGTATCCGGGCCTGCCCAGCAGCGCGTACTCGGCAGCCGAACCGGTGTCGCCGGAGGTGGCACCGAGGATCGTCAAACGTTCGCCGCGGCGCGCCAGTTCGTGGGCGAACAGCTCGCCGAGCAGCTGCATGGCCATGTCCTTGAAGGCCGCCGACGGACCGTTGCTGAGGTGCGCCAACCGCACCCCGTCTGAGAGTTCGGAGACCGGCACGATCTGCGGGTCCGAGAACTTCTCGGGCGCGTAGGCTCGCCGACACATACCCAACAGGGTCGTCGGCGGGGATGTCGTCGATGAACAGGAGCACACCTCGAAGGCGAGCGCCGCGTAGCCGTCGTCGGCCAGCACCTTCCGCCACTGGGCAAGGGTGCCTGCGTTCACCCGCGGGTACTCGGCAGGCAGGTAGAGACCCCCATCGGGCGCCAGGCCCTCCAGGAGGATGTCGCTGAAGGCCCTGGTGGTGTGGTCGGTGGCACGGGTGGAGACGTATCGCACGGGCAGCGATCCTACCGGGAGACGCCCGGCACGACCGGCATGCTGACCGAGTCAACAGGCTTCGGGCGGCTGTTTGAGGATGTTACGACGCGAAAGCTAGCCGAGGCCCAGATTCCGAGGATCACCAGCCAGAAGATCGCATACCCCAGCGAGTATCCGTGAGTCGGGTGTGGGACGGTTCCTGCCGCACCCGTCGCCGTTGTAGATGGTGCGGCTCCATCCGCCGGTGATGAGGGCTGAATGCGTTGGTGGTCGGCAGCAACCAGGCCGTCTGGGCGACGTCCCTGGAGAATTCCAGGAACTGGGAGAGCGCCAGGCCGACGGAGATCAGCGCCCACGCCTTGCCCGTTGACGCCAGGGCCATCGTCACCAGCGCCGCAGCATCCCCATCACGGCCTCCCAGCCAGCAGCGCACGCCCCACCTGTGCACCCAGCGGGAGGCCGGCACTCAGCCCCTCGATTCCGCGCACATTCAGGTGAAGAACACTCCAGGAGCACCATGAGCACCACCCAGAAAGCCATCAAACGGGTCCGCAGATCGCTGAGGCTAGGGGCTTTCGCCCACAGCAGCGGCAGCCTGCGTGGGGTGAAAGGTCAGCTGAGTGCCGATGGAACCAGTGCTGAACTCGGCCCGATCAGCACGGTGATCAGAGACCACCACCTGAGCAGCCCCATCTGCATCGTGGGTTCGAGGATGCGACGACGAACTGTTCGGAAAGCTCATCTGGGGACGCGAGGAACCTCCACGGTGATGGTCGTCGGAAGCGCCGTGCAGTCGCTGCTGGACGAACTCGACCGCAGATCACCTCAGGTTTATCTGGGCATCGTTGGACCACCGCCGCGCCTCGTCCCATTCGAGCGCGGTGTAGGGCATGAGCGTCACGGCCATCGAGGCCGAGATCCAAAGCAGACCCAGCACGAACGCCCCAGCACCGCCACCTTCCGGTTACTGATCAGTCTGAGAAGCTCGGCGCGCAACAGATTCAGCATCCGCCACGGCCCTTCCCCTGCGTGGTGGTAAGGCGTTCGTCCTCGGTCAGTTCAGGAACACGGATTCGAGGCTGGAGCGTTGCAGGCTGAGGTGCCTCGGCCACAGGTCCACCTCCCCGAGGACCCGAGCGATGGCTGCCGGGTCGAGGTCGCTCGTCACGGGGTGACGCGCAACTGCCCTCCACCAGCTGGGCGCCGAAACCCGCCTGCCGCAGCGTCTCAAAGGCCGCCGGGACGTCGTCGATCTCCACCGCCACGTACTCGGAGCCGTCGTTGAGGAATTCCTCCAGATCCCCGGCCGCGATCACCCGGCCCCGCCCCATGATGGACACGGAATCAGCGATCTGCTCGATCTCCCCAGCAGATGGCCAGCCGCCAGCACCGTGCGGCCCGCGTCGGCGAGTGCCCGCATGGTGGTGCGGATCTCCTGGATACCGGCGGGGTCCGAGGCCGTTGGTGGGTTCGTCGAAAATCAGCAGGTCGGGTTCCCTCAACAGGGTCGCGGCGATCGCGAGTCGCTGTTTCATGCCGAGGGAGCAGGTGCGGAAAGCCGCCTTCTCGCGACCCCGCAGCCCAACCTCCAGCAGCACTTCCGTGACACGACGTCGTAGGCACCCCGTGGAGACCGCGAGGATTTCCAAGTTGCGCCGAAGACTTATGTTCGGGGCGAACGTGGGGCTCTCGACGATGGCACCCACCCTGTCGATCACGTCGGGCAACCCGCAGGGCACCTCATGGTCGAAGATGCGCATCTCGCCGTCGTCGGGGCGGATCAGGCCGAGCAGCATCCGCAGCGTCGTGGTTTTTCCGGGAGCCGTTGGGACCAAAACGGTCCGTGGATACCACCGAGGGGACATCCAAGTCGAGTCGGACACGGCCTGGACGCGTCCGAAACAGCTTGGTGAGGACCGCGAATCGCGGCCCACGCCCCGGGGGTCCGTTTCAACGCTGCTCGGTCATGCCCGCGACACTAGTCCGCGGTCGCGGAAAAAGCGTCGGCCCGCAGTCGCGAGGACGTCAGACCGGTCCGCTCATCGAGAACGTCAAGGTTCTTCGCCTCGAGGCGTCGCCACAGCAACCAGGCTGCCAGCCCCGCAGCGGGAGCCGAGGCAGCCGGGTGGTGGCCGCCAGCGACCACCACGGTTGCGCTCAGCCAGATCCGCTGCCAGCGGCGGTCGGGCAAGGCCAGGGCGACGAAGGGGCGCCGCCCAGGTGAAATCCAGGGTTGCAAGGCGGGACCGAGCAGCGCGAGGCCAGCAACCCACCGAGCAGCACCACCAGGGACGTCCTCGGTTCTCGGGCCGGGGGCCAAACTCGCACTACAGCGCAAGCCGTCGGGACCGCTGGCCCGGCGATGAGGGTGAGTATCCGATCACCGGGGTCAGCGACTCCTCCTGTCCGAGGAATTTCATTGCCTGGGTGACCCACGACAGCGGCGAGTCGCTCATCACGGCCAGGGGTTACCAGCAGTGGGCTTGTTCCATCAGCCCAGGCCGGAACGCCCTGAGCGACACCCGACGAACACCCGACAGCGACCGCCTGCCGCCGCGGCCCGGCCCGCGAGTCGCCACCAGTCGCGCCCCGGCGAGGCCGCCGCAGGCCAGGGCGACGATCGAGCCCGCGGCTGCCCCGACTGTTTGATCGTCAGGGACGCCCGATCAGAGCCCCGCCCAGCAGCAGCCGGACCAGCCGCCGCGAGTCGCCACCAACACCGCCAAAGCGATCAGGCCACCAGCACGCATCGTTGTGCGGGCCCCCGATCCACTGGAGGATCAGCAGCAGGGGTGGCGATTCCCGCCCACAGAGCCGCGTTCACGGGGACCCCAACGCGTGGCGCGATGCGTTTCACCGCCCACGCCACCACGCAGCAGACAGGCCAGATGCAGCAGTCGGAACAACAGGATCCCCAGCCACGGCAGGCCACCGCTGGCCCAGAACACGGCTGCGAAGATCAGCAACGCCCCCGCCGGGTAGACCGACGTGGTCTCACGCAGTCAGCCCCGACCGTGATTCCGGGCAGCTGCGGTTCCCCGAGCGTCATGACGTAGGGGTCGTGGCCGCCCAGCACCATCAGCCCTGCGTCAGATAGGCGTTCATCGAGGCTGTACACCAGCGGGCAGGCCAGCAGCGCGGAGCGCCCACAGCACCGTCGCGACCACGGGATGCGGGAAACGCGGCCCGATCCGCCACCACGCGAACAGCATGCCCGCGCAGGACGCCAGGAACAGGGGCGGCCAGCAGACTGTCGACGACAGTCATCGCGGGGTGCAGCAGCGCCCACGCAACAGCGGTCGTAGACGCACTGGAAATATCCGACCCCACCCATCCACCCGCCCGGCGGGATCGGTGACCAGGAACGTGTTTCGAGCAGACAGCGGACACAACCCTAGAGGAGGCGCTGTGCGGGGTGGGCGCGTGTGGCTCCACCGCGCCCGTCAGGGGCGGTTCGGAAGCTATCAGCTGGGTTCGACGAACCGCACCAGACCTTCACCGCCGCCGCGCAGCATCACGCCATGGTGAACAGTTTTCCGAAATCCCGAGGTGGACACATCCGGCGCCACCATCGAGCGCTCGGACCACCTTTCCGTCCTTGAGGAACACGAAGAGGCTGGCGGAGCCGAGGTAGCGTTTTTCCCGGATGATCCTCTCCCGCGAACAGGGACTCGATCTCCTCGGCCTTGGTCCCTTCACCCACAACTCCGAACTGTCCCAGTCGAAATCGGTCATCGAGGAGGCGCGACCGGGCCACCCCTCCTTGATGAACGCCGACAGCGCGGCATCGAGGTTTTGCATCGGAACTCGGCATGACACCTCACTCTTCAAACAGGCTGTGAGCGAGACGACGGCGCACATCACACACACAATCCTGAACAAAGCACCACGCATGAGGCGCCTCCTCACGACTTTGCAGCACTCATCCGGCCCGCCTGGGCTCTCGTCGAGGACGTCAGGCTCCAGAGCCCACATTGCCCCAGCTCTTTCGCCCCTGCACCCGCGCAAGTATAACGGGACCCTAGGTGACGTCCCCGGGGAGCAACCCTCAGCACCGGAGGGCGAAGCATTTTATCAGGAAAATTCCGAAGCAACCGGTTGGTTCGTGTCATACGATTGGCTAAAAGACCGACGGCTGGGAGAACCATGAAGGCATTCATCCACGTGCTCAAAGGCATCACCCTGATGCTCGCCCGCATCGTCATGGGCTTCATCATGGTCACCCACGGCTGGCACCGCTGGCAAAACGAGGGAATCGCCGCGGAGGCCGGCATCCTCGAACAGGCGGGCATCCCGAACCCCGGGCTCATGGTGTGGTTGTTGATCGGGTTCGAGGTGGTCGGAGGCATCTTCTGATCCTCGGGCTAGCGACCCCGCGACCGGCCTCGGCCTGATAGTCCTGAACATCGGCATCATCCTCACCCTCAGGTCGCACAACTTCTACGTCCATGACTCCGGCTGGGAGTACAACGCGGTGATGGCCGTGGTGGGCATGATGCTGATGAGCCACGGAGCAGGACGACTGGCCCTGGACAATCTGTTCCGAACGCCGAAGGACATCGCACCAGCCACGGAGGATCCACTTCCCGAGGAGGAATCACCACAACGCCCCGCCCGATCCCTCCCGGAAGAGCCCGCCTGCTCCTGGACGCGGAGCCGCGCGTTCCCTCGACGCGGATCCTGTCCTCGCCACGTCGGACAGCTGGGCCACCTCGCCATGGGGACACATGTGACACAGGAAACACACAGCAGCCTCATGGCGAAACCTCACTCCTGACTGTCACGGTAGAGGCATGCCTCCCGCACAGCCCACTGCACTGACCCGCCCTGACGGCACGCCCCTGAGGGTCCTCACCGTCGACGACAGACCCAGCCTGACCGAGCTGCTGGCCATGGCCATGCGCTACGAGGGTTGGGACGTGACCACCGCCGCCACCGGAACCGGCGCCGTCCATGCGGCCCGCGCCGTCAGCCCGACGCCATCGTGCTCGACATGATGCTGCCGGACTTCGACGGTCTGGAGGTGATGCGCCGCATCCGCACCGAACAACCCGATGTGCCCGTGATCTTCCTGACCGCCAAGGACGGCGTGGCCGACCGCATCACCGGGCTCACCGCCGGGGGCGACGACTATGTGACCAAACCGTTCTCCCTGGAGGAGGTCATCGCACGGCTGCGCGGGCTGCTGCGACGCTCGGGGCGACGACGGTGCAGCCGGAAACCCAGCTCGTCGTCGGCGATTTTGATCCTCGACGAGGACTCCCACGAGGTCACCCGCGCTGGCGAGAACATCAATCCACCGCCACCGAGTTCGAGCTGCTGCGCTACCTGATGCGCAATCCCAAACGGGTGCTCAGCAAGGCCCAGATCCTGGACCGGGTGTGGAACTACGACTTCGGCGGCCAGGCCAACGTCGTCGAGCTCTCATCTCCTATCTGCGCAAGAAGATCGACGCGGGCCGCTCCCCGATGATCCACACCATGCGCGGTGCCGGGTACGTGCTGCGACCCGCGAGTTCCTGATGCGCCCGGCCAGCCTCTCCGCCCAGCTGCGGCGGCGCGTCACGGTCGTGGTGGCGGTGCTGGCGCTGCTGATCTCGGCAGGAACCATCGTCGCGGCGGGCGTCATCATGTACGAGCAGCTCGACAAACAAATGGACAACACCACAGCCCTCAAGTGCGCGAAACCGGCCAGCAGAACGGTAGCCCGAAGGCATCCTGGCGCCCGGCACACCACCCGGTACCGTCGTGGTGCTGCGCACTTCGAGCGGCGTCAGTGTCGCATCGAAGATCGGGCACGGCGAGTACGACAACGTCTCCGCGGAAGCCATCAACACCCTGTTGAAGGTCGACACGGACGGTCAGAAACACACCGTGGACGTCCCCGAACTGGGCCAGTACCGGGCGGTCGCGCAGTACAACCGCGACGGCGAACTGATGGTGTTGGCCCTGCCGCTGGAGACCGTCAACACCACCATCGTGCGCCTGAGTCTGCTGGCCGTCGTCCTGGGTGTGGCAGCCGTGGTGGCGGCTGCGTTCGCGACCCGCGCCGTCGCCAATGCCGCAACGAAACCGCTGCGGTCGTTGTCGGCGACGGCATCGACGGTCTCGCAGCTGGACCTGGACCGCGGGGAGGTCAACGTGCCCGCCGTCCCTGATCCGGCGCTGCCCCCGAACACGAGGTGGCGCAGCTGACCGGCGCCTTCAACCGGATGCTCGGCAACGTGCGGGGAGCCTTCAAGTCCGGAGGCCTCCGAGACCAAGCTGCGGCGTTTTCGTCGCCGACGCCTCCACGAGCTGCGCAATCCTGGCCGCCATCCGCGGTTACTCGGAGCTGGCGGCCCGCGGCGACTGGCGCGGACTCGGCGTTCGCGCTGGGCCGGATCGACGCGGAGTCGCAGCGCATGACGAAACTCGTCGAGGATCTTCTCCTGCTGGCCCGGCTCGACGCCGACGCCCCCGTCGAGATGCAGCCCGTCGACATCGTCGCGGTGGTGCTCAACGCCGTCAGCGACGCGCGCGCTGCCGGACCCGATCCACCTGGCGCCTGGAACTTCCCGAGGAAGGGTTCGAGGTTCGGGCCACGCCGACCGCCTCCACCAGGTGATCGTCAACCTGCTGTCCAACGCCCGTAACCACACCCCCGCGGGCACCACCGTCACCACTGTAGCCGGCATCAGGGACGGTCAGGCCTGCCTGATGGTCGTCGATGACGGTCCCGGCATCGCACCCGATGTGCTGCCCCGGATCTTCGAGCGCTTCACCCGGGCGGACGCGTCGCGCCCGCCACAACGAGGCGAAATCGACGGGACTGGGCCTGTCGATCGTGCAGGCGGTGGTCGCGAGCTTCGGTGGCCGGGTGGAGGTGGATTCCCGCCCGGGTCGCACGTGCTTCACGGTCTGGTTGCCCCTGGCCACCTGAGCCTCACCCCTGACAACCGGCTACCCTCGGCGCATGGAGATTTCCCGGGATGCGCTGGCGCGTGATCGATCACACCCTCCTGCAGAGCCGACGCCACACCGGCTCAGGTCTCCGCGCTGATAGCGGAGGCCAGGGAACTGGGCGTCTTCTCGGTGTGCGTCTCGCCGTCGATGCTGCCGCTCACCGACGACCTCGCCCCCTTGAAGGTGGCGACGGTGTGCGGGTTCCCGTCGGCAACCACACCCCCGGCGACGAAGGCCGCCGAGGGCGGCGGAATCGTCGCGGCTGGGCGCCGACGAGATCGACATGGTCATCAACATCGGCCACCTGAAGGCCGGTGAACCACACCGGGTGGTCGAGGAGATCGCCGCCGTCCGCGAAGCCACCACCGGGTTGCTGAAAGTCATCATCGAATCCGCCGCCCTGACCGACGAGGAGATCGTCACCGCTTGCGAGGCCGCCGAGGAGGCGGGCGCCGACTTCGTGAAGACCTCGACGAGTTTCCACCCGGCGGGCGGCGCCAGCACCCACGCCGTCGCGCTGATGGCGGCGACCGTCAACGGCCGCCTCGGGGTCAAGGCCTCCGGTGGTATCCGCGATTGGGAACACCGCCCAGGAGATGGTCGCCGCGGGGGCCACCCGCCTGGGGTTGTCCGCCAGTCGCGCCATCCTGGAGGCGCCCCGGCCTGACGGGTCGAGGAACACCTCACCGGTAGCGCGGCATCCGTCGCCTGCGATCCGTCGTTGAACAGGCGGGCAGCGGGTTCTACCGACGCAAACTTTAGGTTAGCCTAAGCAACTCATGTCGACGGTTGATTCCCTGTCCCCGGATGGGGTTCCAACTCCTTGCCCGGATCGCTCGAAGCAAACCTCACGGCGACTTCCCCCAGGACCCTGAGAGGTTCAGATCGCCCTTCACTAAACCCGACTTCAGGGGCGGGGTTGGTCATGCTAGATCGCGATGGCCTTCGGTACCGGCCTGGTCCAGGTCCCGACCGGTACCGCCCTGCTGACCGCGTACCCCGTCGCCTTGGGGTTCCTGCTCGGGTCGTCCCGGCTGTCCCTGCAACTGGCCGGAAGCTACGTCGCGCTGCGGGTCCCTGCACCACCTGTGCCTGCTGGGGGCGCACCTGCCGCTGGTGCCGTGGCTCCGGGATCCCGCTGACCCTCTCGGTCTACGGTTTCCCGGCGCTCGCCATGGGTTTGGTGGTGCTTCACCCGGGTGCCGATGGGTGAGGCGATGGCGGCCCTGGGAAGACTGCGGCTGCCGGGCACCTTTCTGGTGGTCGTCATGGTCATCTATCGCTACGTCCCCACATTGCTGGGTGAGCTCAGGACCATCCGTTCTGCGTCCAGGCTGCGGGGTTCGGAGGCCCGGTGGCGTCGTTGGCTGCGTCACCCGCTAAAAGAACTGGAACACGGTGTCGTCCCGGTTCTGATGCGTTCAGGACGGATCGCTGACGAGTTGTCGGCGGTCATGGAGTGCAAGGGCCTCGATCCAGGCACCGTCGTTCCGCCATGACCGTCCCGCGTCTGGAGGCCGTCGACTGGGTCCTGATGGCACTCACCCCCGCGCTGGTCGCAGCCGTGAGGGTGTGGGTGAGATAGTGATCGAGTTCGCTGAGGCCACCGTCTCCTACTTCGGTGACGACGAAACCCTGCTTCCCGCGGCGCTCAGCAGCATCGACCTGGTCATTCCCGCTGGTCAGAGCGTCCTCGTCACGGGGGACTCGGGTTGCGGCAAGACGACCCTGCTGCGCTGCCTGAACGGCTTGGTGCCCCACTTCTTCGACGCCCACGTCACCGGGAGCATCACCCTCGACGGCGTCCCGGTGGCCCAGCTGCCATCCCGCGACCTCGCCTCCAGGGTCGGCACCGTCTTCCAGGATCCCCGTTCCGAGTTCTTCACATTTGACGTGGCGAGCGAGTTGGCCTTCTGTTGCGAGAACTTCGCCATGCCCTCCGAGGAGATCGTCCGCCGGGTCGGTGAGATCGCCTCGGACGTCGGAGTACCGATCTGCTGGGCCGCCGCATCGCAGGGCTCTCGGGCGGTGAGAAACAGAAACTGGCGATCGGATCCGCGATGGCACTGAACCCCGAGTGCTGCTGTTCGACGAACCATCGGCGAACCTCGACCTCGACGGCCTCGACATGCTGCGCGGGGTGATTCTCGACCTCAAGGAAGGGGGTGACGACGATCATCGCCGACCACCGCCTCTCCTACCTGGATGGGGTCATCGACCGTTGCATCGTGCTGGAGACCGGCCGGGTCACCGTCGACATCACCAGCGACCGGCTGGGGCGGCTGCCCGATGCCTGGTTCGCCGACCACGGGGTTCGCCGGCTGCGCCGAACCGAGTTCCGGCCGGCGCCGCCGGATCCCTTCGACCAGGCCGGGCCGAGGATCCGGGACATCCAGTTCGCCCATCCCCGGTGCGCGCCGCTGTGGCGCATCGACGAACTGACGCTGCCCGCCTCCGGGGTGATCGGCATCACCGGAGCCAACAGCGTCGGCAAGACCACCTTGATGAAGGTCCTGCTGGGGCTGCTGAAATCCCGGGGAAGGATCGGCTGGGGCGAAAGGACCTGGACGAGACGCCAACGCATCCGCGACTGCGCCCTGGTGATGCAGGGACGTCGAATACCAGCTGGTGGGTGAATCGGTCTGGGACGAGATGTTGATCGGTTCCCCTCAGGACCTGCGACCGAGGCCCGGGCCGTCGAGCTGCTGGCCCGCACCGGTTTGGAGGAGTTGCGTGAACGTCACCCACTGACCCTGTCGGGCAGGCGAAACAGCGCCTCGGAATCGCCCTGGCCTGCATGAAACAGGCGCGGGTGATCTGTCTCGACGAACCCACCTCGGGCCTGGACGCCGGGAACATGCAGCGGATCTCTGGTCTGCTGCGGGACGTGGCCGGGGACGGCACCCTGGTGCTGGTCATCACCCATGACGCCGAGTTCATCGAGTCCACCTTCGACCACACCGTCCACATCGACGGCCACCAGGTCGTCCTGGAAAAGCTCGCGAGGAAAAGAGGAATGATGAGCGGTCAACAGAATCCACACAGCCCGCGGCCCCCACACCGAACCGCAGGAACTCCCCGGTCCGCGACGCCGTCACCATCGGCATCTTCATCGCCTTGTACATCGTGCTGTTCTTCATCTGCGGCATGACCATGGGAGCCATCCCGCTGATCATGGTGCTGCTCGGTGATCTTCGGAATCTTCGGCGGCCTGATCTTCATGGTCCTGCTCGGCAAGGTGCAGCGCACCGGCATCTTCCTGATCACGGGCCTCATCATCGGGCTGATGATGATCTCCATGGCCCCGGCGGCGTCATGTGCTACATGACGATCGCGGGCAGCGTGGTCGCCGAGGTGATCTACTGGCTGATGGGCCACAAGTCCTTCGCGTCCATGACCGCGGCCTACACGGCCTTCGTGACCCTCTTCGCTCTCGGCGAGTACATCCCCTTCGTCTGGATGAAGGAGGCCTACCTGGAGCTCTACGCGAACAACCCCACTTTGGACGTGGCGAAGGTGGGGATGGACATGCTCAATCCCGCAACCATGGCCATGTACTGCCTGCTCGCCATCGTGGCCTGCGTCGCCGGGTGTTTCTGGGGCCGCGCGCTGACCCGCAGGCAGTTCTCCCGCGCCGGAATAGTCTGACGGGTCACGCCCGGCCAAAACTGGACGGGTTCCCTCTTCCCTGGAAAACCGGAACTCCCAATCCCATCAAGGAAGGAAACATGGTCGCCACCGTTCCGCGACAGACCCCAACGAGCATCTGAGGAACTGATCAGATCCGCACACACGGCAATGTTCCTGGGCGGCGTGGTCGCTTTCATCGGGGCGGCGCTGAAGATCGTCCCCCACATCGCGCTCGTCGAGATCAGGGCGCGGATTCCTCAACGGCGCATCCGCCGCGCACCACTGGGGCTGGTTCACGGCTGCCGTGGTGTCCATGGTCATCCACGGGATCGCCTACACGGGGCCCTGGGGGCCACCCACATCGCCGAGGCGAACCTCCGCAACGAGCTGCGGTTGAAGCTGGTGAACAAGCTTCCTCGCATCCCGCTGGGTTGGGTCAACGACCGTTCCTCGGGGCAGATCAACCGCGCCGTCATCGGCGACACGGAACGAGATCCACACCTTGGTGGCCCATCTGGCCGGCGACATGATGAACTCAGCCGGGACCGTCGTCGCCGGGTTCGGTTACCTGTTGTGGCTCGACGCCCGTTTCGCGGGGCTGCTGATACTGGCCTGGCTGCTGTTGCTGGGCATGTCGATGCTGCCCGCCACGAAGGGCATGAAGCAGTCCTTCGACGAGTACTCCGCCGCCCAGCGGGAAACTGTCCGAGGTGACGGTCGAGATGGTTGACGGCATCAAGGAGGTGAAGAACTTCGGCATGACCGCGGACGTCTTCGGCCGGTTCGATGCCGCGGCCCGCAACCACGCCGACGTGACCATGAACTGGATGCGCAGATCCGGGGTCAGCATGGCGATCATGGCGGCTGATCATGCAGCCAGCGCGATGCTGGCCCTGACCATCGGGTTGGGTTTTCTGGTTCTTCCACCTGGGTTGGGTCACCCCGATCACCGTGGTGGCCTTCGCCCTGGTGTGGGTGGGGATTCCCGAGGGCCTGACCGGCCTGGTCCAGATCTTCCAGCACATCTACGCGGCCAAAGCGGGCCGCCAACTCCACCCTGGAGATCCTGGGCACCCCAGAGCTCGCGACCCCCGCCACCCGGGCCGCGCTGACCGCCGATCCGTCGCTCATCGAGGTCGACGACATCACCTTCGGATACGAACCCGACAATCCTGTCGTGAAGGGCATGACGCTGACCTGCCGGTACGGGCACCGTGACCGCCCTGGTCGGTCCGTCCGGGGTGGTAAGTCCACCCCTGGCGAAACTGATCGCCCGGTTCTGGGACATCGACTCCGGCGCGATCCGGATCGGCGGCGCCGACGTCCGTGAGCAGACGGATGAACAACTGATGGGTTCCATGGCGTTGGTCTTCCAGGACGCCATGATCGCCTCCGACACCATCGCGAACAACATCGCGCTCGGCAAACCGGAGGCCACTCGCGAGCAGGTCGTCGAGGCCGCCGGGAAGGTCTCATATCCACGACCGGATCACGGCCCTGCCCAACGGCTACGACACGATGCTGGGGACGGGCGACGGGTTTCCCTGTCCGGCGGCGAGGAACAGCGGCTGGGCATCGCCCGGGCCTTCCTGTCCGCCCCACGGATCCTGATCCTCGACGAGGCCACAGCCCAGGCTGACGCCCACTCCGAGCTGGAGATCCAGCGGGCCATTTCGGGGCTCGCCGAGGAGCCGCACCGTGGTGATGATCGCCCACCGGCTCTCGACCATCCGGACCGCTGACCAGATCGCGGTCATCGATGAGGGCCGGATCACGGAATGCAGTTCGCGACGAACTGATCTCCCGGGACGGGCACTACGCCCGGCTCTGGGCCGCCCAGCAGAACACGATGACGGGAGGCCGGGATGCTTAGGCGTTTCCGGAAATACCTCGACCGCCCGCAGACCGTCTACACCCTGATCCTCGGCTACACCATCGCCACCGCGGTGCTGCAGGGCCTGGCTTTCGGCGCATTGATCTGGTTCCTGCGCGGGTTTCTCTCGGACGATCCGTCCAGCGCCACCAGGGCGTTCTGGCTGCTGATCGCCCTGGGGTGATCTCCTTCGCCACGATGTCCGTGACGATGATCGCCGCCAACAGGATCTCCGCCTACGACGTGTGCGGCAGCGTGATCGCGAAGATCGGACAGCGGGTTTCCAGGCTGCCCGCTGGGCTGGTTCGATTCCGGGGCCACGGGCGGGTCTCCGCCGCGGTCACCCGCGAAACCGACGCCCTTTCGCACCTGGCCTCCATTGTCTTCCCGCAGCTCATCTCCTCCTTGGTCACCCCCGCCACCGCCGTCGTGGTCACGCTGATCTACGACTGGCGCCTGGAGTCTGGTGATGGTTGTCGTGACCCCGGTCGTGTGGGGGGCTGTGGCGCTGGGCGATGCCCTGATCCGCCGCGAGCAGGGAGCTCACCCCAAAGGTGAGCGCCGAGACCGCACCGCATCATCGAGCGGGTCCGGTTGCAGCCGGTGCTGCGCGCCAGAGACTCAACGGGACGAGCTGGGAACCCCTCAATAAAGCGCTGCACGACGAGCACGCCACGGTGAAAGGATTGATGGCGGCGCAGTCACGGCCCCTCGGCGGCGTTCGGGATCCTGGGGCAGGTGTTCTTCGCCGCGGTCCTGGGCACTCGGGTTGGCGCTGGCGCTGGGTGGGCGGCTCGACGTGCCGGGTTACCCTGAGCCATCGGCCCTAATGGCGGCCCGCTTCACGACCCCTGATCTCCCAGTCGGTGCTGTACGCAGCCGAAATCCAGAAGTCGATCGTCAGTCTGGATGCCATCGGTGCGATCGTCGATTCTGCGCCGCTGCCCGAACCTGAAGCCGAAGGTTCCGCAGGGGCACCACGATCCGGTTCAACGACGTCCGTTTCGGTTATGTCGCGGAGCAGCCGGTGTTCTCGGGCTGTCGCTGACCGCCCGGGAGAACGAGATCACCGCGTTGATCGGGCCGTCGGGCTGCGGCAGTCGACCGTCACCCGCTCAGCAGCACGGTTCTGGGACGTCGACGGGGATCGATCACCATCGGCGGCGTCGATGTGCGGGACATCCGACCACGAAGCTGATGGAGATGACCTCCATGGTCTTCCAGGATGTCTACCTCTTCAACACCACTATCACCGAGAACGTCCGGATCTCCCGTCCCGACGCGACCGACGCCGAAGTGGCCGACGCGCTCCACCGAGCCGGGCTCGACCAGACGATCGCCCGGCTGCCGGACGGCGCCGGCACGCAGGTCGAGGAGGCGGCCGAAACTGTCCGGCGGTGAACGGCGGCGCGTCTCGATCGCCCGTGCCTTCCTGAAGGACGCGCCGATCCTGCTGCTGGACGAGATCACCTCGGCCTGGACGCCGAGAACGAGGCCGCGATCACCGCGACCCTGGGCGAGTTGTCGCGGGGCCGGACGGTCATTGTCATCGCCACCGCCTGTCGACGGTGATGCGGGCCGATCACATCCATGTGCTCTCGGGTCGCGAGAACGGCACACCGACGCGGGTGGTGGAGGAGGGCAGCCCGGTGACCTGGCCGCCGGGAATGGGTTTTTCGCCTCGTTGCTGGCCGATTTCGAGCAGACCGCTCGTTGGCGGGTCCGTTGAGTACCCGTCGTTACGAGGCGACCGCGGCCGCCGTGGTGCACAGCGCCGCGCGGTACTCCGACATGCCCGGGAGCGCCACGTCGTGGATGCGCAGCCCGGCGACCGGGTTCCAGGACCGTTCCGGCGCCCACGTAGTCGCGGGAGATACCGCGCGACAGGCCGGTTCCGATGGCTTTGAGCAGGGCCTCTTTGCGCACCCAGACGCGCGCGAACGCCTCGGGGCGTTCGTCAGCGGGAAGACCGAGCAGTTCGGCTGCCTCCCGCGGGTGAAAACTCGGACCGACCTGGTGCACGGTCCGGTCATCCGGGATCTTCTCCACGTCCACCCCGATCGGAAGGTCACCGAGACCGATCAGCACTGTGGCGTCCTTGTGGGACAGCGAGAACTCGGCCCCGTCGATCGATGGCTTCCCGAACTCGCCGATGCGGATCGCAGCATCTGCCGCGGGCGTGAGGGTCGCACGCCCCAGCACCTCGCGCAGCAGCGCGTGCCCCGGTCACACCTCCCGAGCCCGGGAAAGACGAACCGCGCCGCCCGTTCCGCTTCCTCGCGCGAGCACCTCACCCCGTCGACGCGCCCAGCCGCCCCGACCGCAGTGTCGGCGAGCAACACTCACCGCAGTATCCCGGCCCGGAAGACATCGCACCCGGCAGTCCCGGCGGTTCACCGCGGGCTCCGTCCGCCAGGCGTCGCCTCAACTCGGCGACGAGGGAGGGGTCACCATGCGCACCACGCTAGCGGAACCCCTGGGTCGGGGTCTGCCTCCAGCACACATCGTCCACAGCCCCACGAGAAGGACCCATCTTGAAGCATATATGAGCATCTAAATCCATCATTTGGACGGAAATCGACGCATATAGCATAGAATGATGCATAATTGCCGCATGTTGCTGCTTCAGTTCAGCCTGTCGAACCATGCCAGCTTCAGGGATGAGGTCACCCTCAACCTCGTCTCGCACACACTTGAAGTCCACGTGCCGCGCGACTCGCACTGGCTGCGCCACGTCAGCCAGGGTGGCCGCGATCTACGGTCGAACGCATCCGGCAAGAGTGCCCTGCTGCACGGGATGCGCTTCTTCGCATCGATGGTGCGAGAACTCAGCGACCACGTGGGCGGGAGACCCGAAAACTGCCCCGAAGGCCTTTCCTGCTGGACGTCGGGTCCGCCAGCCGGCCCTCGACCTTCGTCCTGGACTTTCGTCGTTGCCGACGTCCGCTACGAGTACGGTTTCAGCTCTCACCGAGACACGAGGTCACCGAGGTGGCTCCGGGGTTATTGGACGTCGAAACCCGACGCTTCTCGACCGGCGTGGCGACATCGAGATGGGACGCAGGCTGCGCAGCGGCGCCGCGCTCCTGAGCCGGATCACCGGCCCCGGGAGCTACTGCTGTCCCGCGCCTTCACCGCAAAACACGAGCAGCTCCAGCAGCTGGCCAGCGAGGATCATCGGGGGGTCGAGTTCGTGTCCTACTCCGAGCAGGGCACGGGAGGAACGTCTTCGACAACTCACGACTGAACTGGCCGAGGGGCGTTTCACAGGCAGACGATCTCGTCACGTTGCTGCGCATGGCCGACGTCGGGATCTGCGATGCGGAGGTGAGCGAACGAGAACTTCCCGAGCACCTCAAGAAATTCTGATGAACCTCGGCCCCGGCCACCGACGCGACGCAGCGGAGGCCCCGGAGGATGACACACCCTCACGGTCCCACCCGCCTGGTCCTGGAGGCCGACCAGCTCGAGTTGATCCTCAGCTCCGTCGCGCCCTGAGATTCCACCACCTCCGGGGTCGACGGGGCCCTATCCCCTGGATCTGAACGCCGAGAGCGCGGGAACCCTCACGTCTGGCTCGGCCTGGCGGTCCCGGCCCTGGCAAAGCTCCGCAGCGGCGGGTGCTGTGCATCGACGAACTCGACGCCAGTCTCCATCCGCAGCTGGCACAGGTGCTGGTCTCCATGTTCACCGACCCGGACATCAATCCTCACGGCGCCCAGATCGTTTTCACCACGACACGCACTTCATCGACAACGTGAACTGCACGACTCACCCCCGAGCAGGTCTGGTTCACCCAGAAGAACGCGCAGGGGGTCAGCGACCTCTTCAGCCTCGACGAGTTCCCCACCCGGGCCGAACACAACCACGCCCGCCGTTACCTGTCAGGACGCTACGGGGCACTCGCGCCTCGCCCCAACCCAGGTCCGGCACCTCGTCGGCGTCCAGAGCAACTGCCGATATGAGCGCACGACACAGAACGCCGACCGGCGAGGTCACTGAACCGACGGACCGGAACCCGACAGAGAAAAACCGCAGGCTCTTGGTGGTGACCGAGGGAAAAACGGAGAAAGAGTACCTCGAAGGCCTCATGCAATCCCTTCGCCCCGATGGGATGCAGGGTGACCAGCTATTGACGTGGTGGACGGCAGAGGAGAACCGAGTAAGGTGCTCAAAACCGCGAAGGCACGACATCAATCACGCGCCGATGACTATGACGCGGTCTGGTTGCTCCTGGATGTTGACCAGCACACAAAGCTCATCCCCGTTCTCCGGAAAACATGGCAGGAGAACTTCTCAGCCGCCGTGTCCAACCCCTGTTTTCAGTCTGGCTCCTCTGGCACTTCGAGGACTGGACGCGAGGGCTCCAGCAGCGAGGTCCAGCACGCCGCTAGACGTCACGGCAGGCAAGTCCATCCCTCCGGTCTTTCCTCACAACCAGCACCTGAGGCGAGACGTCGGGCCTCCGCACCCGGGTCGCGTGCAGATGAGATCGGGCGGAACCCCTCCACCGCCCTGCCATCCCTGCTGGAAGTGATTCTCCGGAACGACCCTGATTCCTGAAGAAAAAGCTCGATTCACCGGGATTGGCGGATCGATCCAATCGGTTGTGTTGGCGGCCTGGACAGCCTTCTTGGTTGAGCACCATGCAGACTCCCCCAGCTGGTCGCAAACGACCTTGTTCTCGGAGCACCGGGCGTGATGGCGCTGACGTGCTGGCCGGAGGTGTCGAACTGACGCTGGTACAGCTTCGCGTAGGCGCCGTCGGCGGCCAGGAGTTCGTCGTGGGTGCCGCGTTCCGATGATCCGGCCTTTATCGAGCACCAGGATCAGGTCCGCGGAACGCACCGTCGAGGCGATGAGCCACCACGATCGCCGTGCGACCCTGCCGTGCGACGTCGAGGGCCTGCTGGACGAGATGCTCGGATGTGGCGTCGAGGTGCGCGGTGGCCTCGTCGAGGATGATCACGGGCGGCGACTTCAGCAGCAGCCGGGCGATCGCCAGCCGCTGCCGTTCCCCGCCGCTGAGCCGGTAGCGCTCCCCACCATCGTGTCGAGACCCTCAGGTGGGCCGCGCACGAAATCGGCAAGCTGCGCCCCTCGAGGGCCTCCACAGTTGACTCCTCCGTGGCCTCGGGCCGGGCGTATTCGAGGTTGGCGCGGATGGTGTCGTGGAACAGGTGCGCATCCTGGGTGACATACCCCACGGTCTCGCGCAGGCTCGCTTGCCTCAGGCCCCGCACGTCAGCGCCGCCGACGCGCACCGCCCGTACTCGACCTCGTGAGGCGCGCCTCAGGTGAGTGATGGTGGTCTTGCCGCCCCGACGGCCCGACGAGAGCCACCGTCTGTCCCAGCTCGACGTAGAAGCTGATCTCGCTCAGCACCTTCTCGCCGCGTTTCTGTTCCCTGTCGGCTTCCGGGGAGGGGAGGCCAGCGACACCTCCGAGGCCGTGGGGTGGGTGAACCACACCTTGTCGAACTCGACGCTCGGCGGGCCCGGCACGTCAATGGAGTCGTGGGCGTCGTAGATGGAGGGTTTCAGATCGAGCACCTCGAAGACCCGCTCGAAAGCTGACCATGGCGGTCATCAGGTCGATTCGCAGGTTGCTCAGCTGCGTGAGGGGACCGTAGAGACGCGCCAGCAACGCCACCATCGCGGTGAGGGTACCGAGGCTGAGTCGTCCTCGATGACGGCGCTGCCACCGAGCCCGTAGAACAGAGCGGTGCCAAGGGCCCCCAGCAGGGTCAGCGTGGACAAGAAGACGCGCACCATCATCGCCATCCGCACCCCGTCGCGGGCCACCTGCCCAGCCTGCTCCTCGAACATCTCGGGACTCGCGTCGCGGGTCGCCGAAAAGTTCACCAGCATCGCTCCGGAGACGGTGAAGCGTTCCGTCATCGTGTCGGTCAGTCTCAGCCTGATGGTCCATCCTCAGGCGCGCCAAACGGGCGGCACGACGCGCCACCAGTTTCGCGGGCACCATGAACACGGGAAGCAGCACCAGGGCCGCCAGGGTCAGCTGCCGACAGCACCAACATCGAGCCCAGGACGAGAAGCAGGGGTGGTGGTGCTACTCAGAGCCTGCGAGAACGTCGACGTGAACGCCTGCTGCACCCGCGACGTCCCCGGAGATACGGGAGATGACCCTGCCCGTGTTGGAGCGGGTGAAGAGGCCAGCGGCATGGTGCTGACGCGGTCGAACAACTGACATCGCAGTCGTTGGGTCAGGCCCTCCCCGATCCGGGCCGAGCACCAGCGTTCCAGCAACGTCAGCAGCGCACCGGCCAGCGCCAACCCGGCGACGAGCAACGCCAGCTGCACGACGAGATCTGTGTTGCCTGCCAGCACTCCGTCGTCGATGATGCGCTGGAACAACAGCATCGGCAGCACGGTGGTTGCGCTGCCCAGCAGGACCGTCACGGCGAAGACGATGAGCCAGATCGTGAACAGGGCGCGCCTGCAGGGAGTATCCGACGGGCTGTGCCGCGCGAGAAGTGGTGTTGCGGCACCGAGCGGTCGCGAGGCGAGGGGACTCAACATCGCCCCTTCAGCCCGGCTCACTCCCAGTCCGTCCAGAAGTCTCATGCGAAGAGGGTAAACCCCTGCACCGTTTCAATTTCATTTCCGCGAGCTAATTCGTCCTCAAAACAGCCATAAGAGGGGTTCTGCAAAGCAAGAGAGCACGTTTCATGAGCGCCGAGGCCCCCTATCGGACCGGAATGTGTCGCGAGAAGAAGGACGAACCACCGACGACACCGCATCCCCCGCAGGACATCCCCAGGCCGGCCCGAAACCATTAGGCTCGGTGCATGCTTCTGAGCGACCGAGACATCCTGGCCGAGGTGACCGAGGGACGGATCGCCCTGGAGCCGTGGGATCCCGCGATGCTCCAGCCGTCGAGCGTCGACATGCGTCTTGACCGGTTCTTCCGAGTGTTCGGAGAACCATCGCTGCCCGCATCGAGCCCCGCCGAGGAGCAACCCGAGACTGACCCGGCTGATCGAGGTCGGCGACGAGGACGCGTTCATCGTGCTGCACCCGGGCGAGTTCGTGCTCGGTTCGACGTGGGAACAGGTGAGTCTGCCCGCAACGGTGGCGGCCCGCCTGGAGGGCAAGTCGTCGCTGGGCCGACTGGGATTGCTGACCCACTCCACTGCCGGTTTCATCGACCCAGGGTTCTCCGGTCACGTGACCCTGGAACTGTCGAACATGGCGACCCTTCCCGTGAAGCTGTGGCCGGGAATGAAGATCGGGCAGCTGTGCTTCTTCCGGCTCCTCACAGGCCCAGCATCCATACGGGTCGAAAGTACGGATCCCGCTACCCAGGGTCAGCGCGGCCCCACCCCGTCGCGTTCCCACCTGAACTTCCACCGCACCAAGGTGTAATCAAAGAGCGCCAGGCATCTCGAGGGCCGGCTCCATGGTCGTCGACGACCTCCGATGCCACCGATGTGGCATATCGCTTCCGGACGTGGATGGGTGTCCGGAAGATATCGATGATGCTTCGGATACCACCCACCTCGAAGTGCGTGTGTCACCGACGTCGGTGGCCGGGGAGATTCATGCAGGACTCTGTGTCCGATCCTCCGCTCGGCTCCACGGCGCCGGTCGCGGCATCACTGGGCGGCGAGATGGAACGGGTTGATGTCCTGCTTGGCCATGAGGTACCAGGCGGTGGCACCGGTGTGCAGAGCTCGTGTAGTTCATGTCATGCGCCACCGGGTAGCCTTCCTTCGAGGTTGGCCTGGATTCCTTGCCGTCCGCGTTCGGACCGTTCAGCTGTTCCTTTGTGGATGCTCTCCAGATACGCGCTGGCCTTCAGCTTGTGCGCCTCCGTGCCGCTGGCCCTCAACGCGAGCGCCATGCTGGGCCGGTGCCCTCCAGCCGACCGTGTCGTCGTTGCGGCTCAGTTCTTCCGGATTGGTGCGCAGGGCGAACCGCACACCGACGATTGGTTGGGCGGGATTGGTGTTGTCAGTTGTTTCGACGTTGGCGACAGCTGAGTCCAGGGCCCGGGCGTAGGGGTTCCGAAAGAAGCGCCAGGTAACCCCAGGACTGCACGTCCTCGGGACGTACTCGTCGGTTGATGGTCACGCCATCGGATTCGGTCCCGATGTGGAAACGCCCTTCCTTCTCGTCCCACATGCTCTTGACGAATTCACGGGCCTGCTCGCAGGCCTTGCTCACTGTCATCATTAGTCAGCTGACGAAGCATCCCGAACAGACCCACCATGTCGATGTTGTGTTCGGTCAGGTTCCAGGCCATTTTTCCCCGTTGGCCCCGTAGCCGGCGGTGAAGCCGCCGGTTCCACGGCTGTCGCTGGTTTCCCGCAGCAGCCACTCACCGACGCGCAGCGCACCGTCACGGTACTTCGCATCCTTGGTGACATGCGCGAGATGGGCAGCGCCATTCCAGCCCATGCCTGGTTGCCGGCTGCCGTTCCCGTACTCGGATGTTCGGCACACCATCGGCGTCGAAGAGGTTCTCAGGCCCGTAGGAGTTTCTCGCGCCCATCACCTAGGATCCTTCGCCTGCATCTGCAGGAACGCATCCCCCATGTTCTTCGCCCGCTCGAGGGAATCGGCGTTGTCCTTGCGAGTTGGCGTAGGCAATAATCACCAGCGCGTCGTCATAGATGACGGAGTTGTTCCAGGAATCCAGATGCCCTCCGTGATAACTCGACGGCAACCGTAGAGCCGGCGCCGCGGCCCATTCATCCATTGCTCCGTCGAGGATGTAGGGTAGGCGTTGCTGACCGTTTCCTCCTCGGGCGCCGCGCTGGCGGGAGTGAGCACCGCAAGGACATGCTCACCCAGCGGCGAGGATTTTCTAAAGGCTTTTTCATCAGATTTCCTCACTTTTTCTTTCAAACGTTCTTGTTTTCACATATTCCTGCCAGGCATCGGCGCAGGCTGGTGGAGCGCCGGATGTGGCGGTGTTACGGAGAGCGGGGCGGTCGTGAAGTACCCGCATAGCGTAGGGCCGGTCGAGATATTCCCTGACACCTGGTGCCGCTGTCGGCTATAAACGGCAGGGCCGTCCCGTGGATACCTGTTTCATTTCCGCATCGGAAACGTCATCGAGCAGCACTGAGTCGCACCCGGTAACGGCGTATGTGCCGGGAACCACGAGTGTTCACCTCAGATCGCTTCTCAGCCCTGCGGGAAACAGCTTTCCCCAGAAAAACTTGTTGATGTTCAAAATGTGTCAATCCAGGCCGTCCCAGCCCCGCGAGACATCCGCGCTGCCCACGGTCCCCGGCCTCGTGTTGACGGCCCGCGCGACGTGCGTGTGTGCGCAGCCTAACAACGGCGAGGGTTCACACGAACCGGGCAGCAACGAAGGAACAACCGGGTCTGCATCACTCTGCGGCCGGGCAGCAGATCTGGACGCTCGCACCGTGGTGTCGACGCGGCCAGTTTCATATGGAACAAAGCTGGCTGAGTCGGGCCGCATCGAGCGAGCAGGCCGACTCAGCCAGCTTTGTGGGGTGGGTTTCAGCGGGCCTGTTCACCCGCAGGCTCACACCGTCGCCAAGGTTGAGGACTGTCCCGATCGGGACCGTCACCGATTCGCCGTTCTCCAGCAGTATGGCTCCTCACCATTGAGTTGGATGGTGGTGCCATTGGTGGAGCGCAGGTCCGTGACGCGCGCGTCGCTGGGGCCTGCGGGTTCGATGAGCGAGTGGCTGCGGGAGATGTCGTTGCCGGGGGCTGGGCGCGCATCAGCGATGACCCCATGAGGGCCGCGTGCCGCGTCAGGGGCACGCCCGACTACCAATCCTCCGACGACATTGGCGAACTCGCCGGTGTTGACCTGCACGCCGATGCCGACGGGGCCGTACTGCTGTGGCTCATCGGCGTAGCCTGCACCGGGACGCTGGAACTGGGTCTTCGCTGTGAGCAGCCGCCATCTGCTGGGTTTCCGGCATGCTGACGGGCTGCAGCGGCTCAGAAACGGGTTGGGGTCTGCACGACGGGCTCGGGAACTGGTGCTCAGCATCGGGCAACCGCACGAGCTGATCGGGGTCGGTGGTCAGGTGCAGCGCCGAGGGCTCCAACCGCTCCGACGACCAACGGCAGGGTGAAGAAGCGCGTCATCTTCGAGGGACTCCCCCATGTCGACGCGAAGCCCACGGATGGTGCCCAGCGGTGCCTCGTGCCAGGTGAGAAGCACCCGCCCGTCGAGTGCAGTCTGACCCGTCGCCATGTCAACGACGGAGATCCGCCCGCGCGCCAACCCGTGCAGCGACCCTCCATCCCAGACGAAAGCCGCGAAGTCCGGCATCTGATCAGAGAATAACCGCGCAGCACCTCGAGCAGTGAGGGCCAACGAACCAGCTGCTTGCATGTCTGTCCACAGCTGGTTCACGAGTACCGACATTTTCGGCGGCGCAGGCTGCATGATCGCAACCAGACGCGGTCCCGCCAGCACCAACCACTGGCCCGGTGTGTGGTAAGCCGCCAGGACCCAAAGGAAGTGACATCACTTCTCCCGTCGTCGATTTGCTTTCAGCGTAACGCCGGAACGCGCACCAACGGTCGGAACACCCCGGGCACCCAAACAGGATACAGAAATTGTCCTGTCAAGCATCTACCGTCAGCAACCCCACGACCGACGTGACCCCCGGACAGGGCCACCCTGGACGTCGACACGCCCGGCTCGCTGACGCTCACCAGGGCGCGTCAGGGGAGAAGTGTTCAGGCCTTGGTGATCTTCACCGTGAGACCGAGTTCCGGTTCCTCCGCGGTCGGGTCCTCGACATCGCCGTATTGCAGGTCGACGGCCAGGACCTCGTCGGAGATCAGGTCGGCGTGTTCGCGGATCGCTTCCAGCAGTTCAGCCCCGGCGGCGAGACATCAGAAGGATCGGTCGGAGACGTCGAGCCCCGCCGACTTGCGGGCCTCCTGAACCACTCGGATCACCTCACGGGCACGACCGGCGCGCACCAGCTCGGGGGTCAGCTCCAAGTCGAGGGCGACAGTCTCGCCCTGCTCGTTGACCACGCTCCAGCCATCGCGGGGACGTTCGGTGAGCAGCACCTCGTCGGCGGACACCTCCAGCGACTCGCCGTCGAGGGTCGATGAGCGACCTGCCGCGTTCCCGCGGTTCCCGAACGAGGCCGGGAGGCGTCGGCGGCGGCGATCGCGGCAGCGACCTTCAGGGGTGAGTTTCCCGAACCGTTTACCCAGGGCCCGGAAGTTGCCCTTGGCCGTGTGATCGACGAGATCGCCGGCAGAGGTGAACGACGCGATGTCCTGGACGTTCAGCTCGGAGCGCACCTCGGCGATGAGCTCCGCTGTCAGTTCCGCGAGGGCCGCCGTCGGCACGAGCATCCGTTTGAGCACCTGCCGCACCTTCATGCGCGACTCGGCGCGGGCCGCGCCCCAGCTCCACGATCCGCCGGGCGGTGGCCATCGCACCCATGAGACCGGCATCGATCAGCGACTCGTCGGCAACGGGCCAGCTTGCCAGGTGCACCGACTCGGGGCCGGTGGGATCGGTGGCGGCGAACAGGTCCTGCCACACCCGTTCCGTGACAAACGGCATGATCAGGGGCCATCAGCCGGGTGACGACGTCGAGGGTTTCGTGGAGGGTGGCCAGCGCGCCGGCCTCCCCTGCCCAGAAAACGCCGCCGCGAGCGGCTGCACGTACCAGTTCGACAGGGTCGTCGACGAAACCGGCGAGCAGCGCGCCGGCCTTCTGGGTGTCGAAGTCGTCGAGGGCGGCGGTGACGTCGCGGATCAGTTCGTTGGTGGCCGACACCAGCCAGCGATCGAGGACATGCCGGTCGGTGGCGGCGGGCACCGCGGCGCCCGGCTCCCATCCGGAGGCGCGCGCGTACAGCGACTGGAAGGCGACGGTGTTCCAGTAGGTCAGCAGCACCTTGCGGACGGTCTCGGCGATCGTCGAGTGCCCGACGCGACGAGCCATCCACGGCGACCCTGAGCAGGCCATGAACCAGCGGACCGCGTCGGCTCCGTGCTGGTCCATGAGCGGGATGGGTTCCAGGATGTTGCCGAAGTGTTTGCTCATCTTCCGGCCATCCTCGGCGAGGATATGGCCGAGACACACGACGTTGCGGTAGCTCGACTCGTCGAAGACGAGGGTGCCGACCGCCATCAGTGAGTAGAACCAGCCGCGGGTCTGGTCGATGGCCTCGCAGATGAAATCTGCCGGGTAGTTGGCCTCCAAATGTCTCCACGGAGCCGGGGACGTGCGGGTAGCCCCACTGCGCGAACGGCATCGACCCGGAGTCGAACCAGGCGTCGATCACTTCGGGCACGCGCCGGTAGGTGGCACCGTCGCGGACGATCTCAACATCGTCGATGAAGGGGCGGTGCGGGTCGAGGTCGGAAAGGGTCGCGGCCTGCCAGTTCACCGAGCTCGGCCGGGGAGCCGACGCAGATCAGGTCGGCGGGGTCGTCGACGTTGCGCCAGATCGGCGGCGGCGTGCCCCAGTAGCGGCTGCGCGACAAGGCCCAGTCGATGTTGTTGTTGAGCCAGTCGCCGTGAGCGACCGTGCTTGATCGACTCGGGATACCAGGTGGTGGCCTCGTTCTGCGCCAGCAGCTGGTCCTTGATGCGGGTGGTGCGGATGTACCACGACGGCTGGGCGTAGTAGAGAGCGCGGTGTGGCAGCGCCAGCGGTGCGGGTAGGAGTGAAGGTAGTCGAGCCTGCGAAACAGCAGGCCCCTTTCCTCGAGGTTGGCGAGCAGCGGCGCGTCGGCGTCGCCCAGAAAGACGCCGCCAACCAGCTTCACGGCGTCGTCGAAGGTGCCGTTGGCGCGAATCGGGTTGACGAACGGCGGGTCGTAGGAGCGGCACACGATCATGTCGTCCTCACCGAAGGCGGGCGCCTGGTGCACCAGACCGGTGCCGTCGGAGGTGGTGACGTAGTCGGCCAGCACGACATAGTTGGCGGGGGCGGGGAACTCGACGAGATCGAAGGGGCCGCTGGTGGTCAGCGTTCCATCTCGGATCCCTGAACGAGCGACCGCGCGTCCGTTCCTCACCCAGCACCGCGTCGAACAGCGGTTCCGCGACCACGAGGCTGCCCTGTTCGGGATGCGTGCCGACGACGTAGTCGACGTCAGGGATGCACCGCGATCGCCGTGTTGGAGACCAGCGTCCAGGGGGTGGTGGTCCACACCAGCAGGTCGGCCTGCCCGGCGAGCGGCGGAGGTGACGGGAAACGCACGTAGACCGACGGGTCGGTGACGTCCTCGTAGCCCTGCGCGAGTTCGTGATCGGACAAGGTGGTGCCGCAGCGCGGGCAGTGCGGAGCCACTCGGTAGTCCTCCTGCAGGAGGCCCTTGTCGAAGATCTGCTTGAGCGCCCACCACACCGACTGCACGTACTCGCGGTCATGGTGACGTAGGCCTCGTCGAGGTTCACCCAGTACCCCATGCGGCGGGTCAGCTCGGCGAAGGCGTCGACGTGCCGCAGCACCGATTCGCGACACTTCGCGTTGAACGGCTCCACCCGTAGGCCTCGATGTCGGGTTTGCCGGAGAAACCGAGTTCCTTCTCGACGGCGAGTTCGACGGGCAGGCCGTGGCAGTCAGCCGGCCTTTGCAGTCGACGCGGCGACCCTGCATCGTCTTAAAACGCGGAAACAGGTCGCCCTGAAGACACGGGCCTCAATGTGGTGCGTCCCGGGCATGCCGTTGGCGGTCAGCGGGCCCTCGTAGAAGGTCCACGGATCGCCGTCGCGGGTGTTCTCGAGGGACTTCGCGAACGTGTCGCGCTCGGCCCACAGGGCGATGATCTCGCGCTCCAAGGCGGGGAAATCAACGGTTGCAGGGACTGCGTTGTCAGGAACTCATCGGTACCTCGGTTGGTGACTGAACGAACCGGAGGGACGAGCCGGAACCCGCGGTACCATTCCTCCTCCTTGGACGCTGGGCGTCCCACTTGATTGTCGATCGCGGTAGGGTCTGAGTGAGCGTGCGCCGTTCTTCCAGCAGCTCCGGGGTGATGGCCCCATCAATGCCCTTGCGATGCGGGAACAAGTATGCGTGAGACATCCGATTCGGGCAATTCGAGGGCTGCCCTTTTTCTGAGGCCGGTTGCATCAGCACGTGACCGTATCCCTCCCCCAACGCCGGTTGAGCCGAGACATGAGGAACGAGCACCCCGTCGACACCGCTTCAGGGGCTCCCGAGCGTGGAGCCTCTAGGATCGACCCATGGCCATTTTCGACATCCCCTTGAGAACCTCCGCAGGCGGCGCAGCATCAAATGGGCCCGGTTCGCGCCCGACGTGCTGCCGTTGTTCGTCGCGGAGATGGACGCCAAGCCGGTGCCGGCGGTGGTGGATGTCCTCTGCGAATGGTCGCCGAGGGTGACACCGGCTACCCGGAGCTGCCCGACTATCAGGAGGCGTTCGCGTCCTTCGCCTCCGATGTCTGGGGCTGGGACATCGCTCCGGCGACGGTGTCGCTGGCCTGCGACGTCATGACGGGCATGCGGGAAATGACCCTGGCGACCACGAAACCCGGCGACGCCGTCGTCATCAACCCGCCGATCTACCCGCCGTTCCGGGCGGTCTGCAACGAGACAGGACGCCGCATCGTCGAAGCCCCCACCACCGAGGTGGGACGCCTCGATCTCGACGCCCTGGAGGTCGCGTTCGAGAAGGAACATCCGCCGCCTACCTGCTGTGCTCCCCACACAATCCGTCGGGGGTGGTGCACACCGCCGAGGAACTCGCTCGGGTGATGGAGCTGGCGAACACCCACGATGTCGCGGTCATCTGCGACGAGATCCACGCTCCCTCTCGGGCGCGGAACACACCCCCTCCACCGGGTGCCGGGTGGTGAGCGGGCCTTCGTCGTGACCTCGGCGTCGAAGTCGTGGAACCTGGCCGGCCTGAAGGCTGGGTTGATCATCCCGGGTGCGGAGGTCGCAGATGTGGTCACGGGTCTCAGCGGCTACGTTCCGGAGTCGGCCAGCTACCTCGGGGTGGTGGCGCACGCGACGGCCCTGACCGATGGTCGTGACTGGCTGGCGGAGGCCTCCGCGGAGATCCGCGAGAACAAGCAGCACTTCGCCGACGAACTCCACCACGCCATTCCGGAGCTGACCTACACGCCCTCGCAGGGCACCTACCTGGCGTGGCTGGACTGCTCCCGCTGGGCCTCGACCACGCGGGCCAGCATTTCTTCGAGAAAGCGAAGGTCCGTTTCGGCCAGGGCACCGACTACGCGCCGTCGGCCCGCAGTTCGTGCGCGTCAACCTGGCGACGTCGAAGGAAATCATCTCCGAGGCGGTACGCCGGATGGCAGCATCGCTATCCTCATACCCACCACCCGGCCCCCGCCGTCGTTTCGCTGGCCTTAATCCGGGCTTTGCTGCTTTAGTTCACGTTTGCTGGCCTCACAGCGCAGGCAAACGTGAACAAGCTCAACGCAAAGCTGCTAAGGCCAGCAAACTGGTGGGGGTAGGCGGGCAGAGGTGGTGCGCCCGCCCGAGGAACCGGTCGTCTTCAGACGGTAGGACGGCCCCTCAGATCTCGACCCTCGCCTCCTCCTGTGGACGGCCCAGCTGCGTCAGGCAGCTCTCCAGCACCCGCATCACCTCGACGGTGTCGAGATAGCGGCATCGTCGCCGACTGGGTCTGGCCTGCGAGCAGACGGTCGCTGACTTCCGGAGTTCGTGGGCGTATCCCCTGCCGATCTGCTTGGCCTCGATGATCCGCGGCAGCACCCCCGAGCGGTGAACAGAGATGGCTCGTCGGGTGGTGGAACCTGGGCTGGACCTCCACCCAGCCCTTCGTCCCGAGGGATGACCATTCTTCCCGGCCGTGGACGTCGAATCCGCAGGTGAGGCAGCAGTGCCACCACCGACGTAGGCGACGTTGATCGTCGCTGCCGACTCCACCCCGTTCGGCGCGTACCGCCCGACGCAGTGCACGTCCCAGGGCATTCCCCAGGAAGTCCTGAGCCATGGAAATGACGTAGACGCCCAGATCGAGGACGGCCCCACCGCCCGTCACCGGATCCCACAACCGGTTGCTCAGGGTCCGTAGAACCGGAAGGCACACAGGTCGCCCTGCACGCCGAGCACCTGCCCGATCCTTCCCCACGCAATGACCTCTGAGGCAGCCGCCACTGCGGGCAGGAACCGGGTCCACATGGCCTCCATCGCGAACACTCCGGCGGTGGTGGCGGCCTCGATACCTGCTCCAGTTCCGGCGAGGGTAGCGGTGAAGGACTTCTCCACCCATCACCGCTTTCCCTGCGGATATCGCGGCCAAGGCGATGTCGCGATGATGAGGATGCGTGGTCGCGATGTAGACCACATCGACGCCGTCGGATTCGATCAGCGCCCGATAGTCCCGGTGGATCGCAGGAATTCCGTGCTTGCGCGCGAGCCTCCGCGACCTCTCCAGGTCACGCGAGGCCACCGCTGCCAGTTCGGCCTGGGGCACGAAAGCAAACTCTCCCGCAACGGTGTCCGCAATGCTCCCTGCCCCGATGATTCCCCATCGGATGCTCTCCACGACCCAAGGCTACTCTGGATTATTGGGAGCTGGCCATAACTTTACGACGACAAAATTTCAGGACGCGGACGCCCACACACGACACGTTCCGCCCAGCCGCCGCTCCCGTGGGAAAATGCCGACGATGCAGTTTCAGGAACCAGCCAGAAGAATGCGCCGCCTCATGGGGTTCGGCGTGGGGCTGGTCACGGCCCTGCAGGGCCTGGCTCCCATCGAGGACCTGCTCACCCCCGGTCTGGAAGGTCTCGCCGCATCCGGGCTCGCCCTCGCTGGCGCTGGCACATCTGCTGGCCGCGCTCGGGGCCTTCCTTGAGCTTCCTCTGGCCTGGCCCGTGGCCGTGACCAACACCGTTGGGTTCTGGTTGGCCAGCGCCGGCATGTGGTTTCGGCACAGGCCCGGTGGTGTGGCACTCCAACCTGTGGGTCTGGACGATCCTGATCTACCTGCTGCTGCGAAGACGTGACAGTCACGGGCCCTGGATCCTCATGACGGTCGGCGCGCTCGCGCCAATGATCGTGCTGCTGCCGCGTCTCGACTGGCGACGGCAACTCATCGACATGAGTTTCACGATCGTCGCGATCGGCATCATGGCACTGGGTTACCGCACCATGCAGGCCCAGCTGCAGGGACCTCGAGGACAGCGTCGCCGACGACGCCCGCCGCCGCAGTGTGGGAACGACGCACCCGACTGCTGGAGAGCACCCGGCGGGAGAATATTCGTCGCGTCCACGACACCCTTCTGCACCTGTTCCAGCAGGGTCGCGAGCGGACGCGGAGGATCACACGAGGAGGTGCGGCTGGGTGAGGAGTCGCGGGCGGGTTGGGCACCTCCGACCTGGACCTGGAGGTCTCTCCCTGTTGAGCGCTCTGGAGCAGGCCGTCACGAACGTCGGCTGCCCCGTCGCGCTACGCGTCGAGGACGAGGCCAGCCTGCCCTCCAGGTGACCCGGAACATCGCCGAGGCCACCCGGGAGGCGGTCCGAAAACGTCGCGAAACACGTTCAGCGGCACCGCCCAAGTCACGGCGCGCGCGACCGGCAGCGGCTGTACCGTCGTCATCAGCGACTGGGGTCCCGGATTCGATCCCAGCGAGGTTCCGCGCAGCCGCATGGGCATCAAGGAGGGCATCCACGGACGCATGGCGGAGGTCGGTGGGCACGCCACCATCACTCCGACATCGTCGGCGGCACCGCCGTCACCCTCACCTGGCACCCGATCCCGCACGCGGCTCGCATCGGCCCCTCGGGTCGGCGGTGGTTGTCGCTGATCGCGCTGCCGAACCTGTTCGGAACGGGTCTGTTGCTGACGTTGAAGGATGTCGGGCCGAATCCGCTCATGGCGTGGACGCTCTTCGCGGCGACGGTGTTCGTCGTAGCGCTGACCAGCCGCGTACTGCGCAGACGTGGTCTGCACATCCACGAGGCGATCCTGGCAAACACCTGGGGCATCGGATTGCCTATCGCGAACCACGCCTGGGTGTCCGTGGCTTCCGACAGCAATCGCTGACGACCTGTGGACCACCGGCCTGACCACAGCCCTGATGGTCCTGACCATCCAGGACGGCAGTGGAAGGAAGCCACCGGATTGATGCTCGCCAACGTCACCGCCAGCATCGCGGGGGCGCTGGGACTGTTCAGGCAGGTCCGGGAGCACCGACGTCCGGCGCCTGGGGCCATCATCACCGCTGGTGTGGTGACGCTGGTGTTGGCGCTCAGGGGCCTCGGACATCGGGAAACACGCCCACCAGGCACGGGAGGAACGCACCGAGGAACAACTCGCCGAGCAGCTCAGGAACGAACGGGTGGCGGAGCAGGAGGCGTGGATCGCGGCGCTGGACCGGATTTGCGGCCCCCTGTTCACGGGGGCTCTACACCGGGGCCGTTGACCCCGCCGATCAGCCGTGCGCGTCGAGGCCAGGCACGTGGAGTCGCGGCTACGCGACGCCCTGCGGTTGTGGCCGAGAATTCACCTGGCCACGTCCTCGACCGGTTGCGTCGCATGGGGTGGGGATGTCTGCTCGATGTGGAACAGGTGGAGGCCTTCGAGGCCACGAGATTCGCCTCTCGCTGAACCAGCTGGAGCCCGCCGTCCGGGTCAGCACCTGACCATAACCCGTCGTCAGGGCACACTTGCCAGCGACCGTTGCAGAACCGGGTTTAACGGAGACGCGACAGGCAGGCCTCACAGGTGCCAGAATCTTGCTTACCGATCCGGATTTTCACCCAGTTCAGTTGTAGGAGGACCAGCCGTGAGACATCAAGGTGGCAGTCCTCGATGACCACGAATTCATCTGCCGCCATTTCGGCGCTCGGTCGCGACTACCCGCGGAGTTGGAGGTGGTGTACACCAGCACCTACCCGAGGAGTTCACGGCGTGGTGCCTCGAGAACCATCCCGACGTAGCCTGGTGGATTTGATGTTGCACGGCCAGTTGGCCGGCACGGACCATTCGAGTACTGAGTCAGGCGGGCATTTCATGCCTGGCCTTCACCGCGGACCATCGTCGCGTCCCGATCAACATGGCCATGCGGGCCGGCGCCCGGGGACTCGCCTTGAAGGACGGAGTCGCCGGATAAACATTCGAGACGTTACGGGAGGATCCACGAGACGGGATGGTCGCCGTCCTCGGCGATGGCGGCTGCGCTCATCGAGGACGCGGCGGAGCTGCCCGCCTTGTCGGCCCATGAGCTGCGCTGTCTGCGCCTCGCCTCGGAGGGAGTTCCCATCAAGGCCATCGGTCGCCAGTTCAATCCACATCATCTCTTTGTCCACCGTCAAGACCTACCCAGCACGGGCCTCGCAGTATGCGGCTGTCGGCAGACTGATCCGCAACGACGACCGCAGCGGGCCACCCCAGACCTGGGAGGACGGCTGGTTCGATCTCGACGGGACGACGGAGACCCCACTGAGGACGCACATCCCGGCAGCTTCGCGCCCAGTGAAGAGTGCTCGATGCTGGACGAGGTTCTGGGTGTTCCGGCCTCGTCCGGTAGCCTTCCCTGTCGGTGAAGGGAGGTTTGCGTGGGACGCATTGTTCAAAGTACGGCGGCTCTTCGGTGGCCGACGCTGAATCCATCAAACGCGTCGCCCGCCGGATCGCGTGCGCACGCGTGCGGACGGGCACGAGGTCATCATCGTCATCTCGGCGATGGGCGACACCACTGACGAGTTGATGGACCTGGCGCTGAAGGTGAGCCCGAGACCCGAAGTCCCGTGAGCTGGACATGCTGCTGACCACGGGGAACGCCAGTCGGCTGCGCTGCTGGCGATGGCCTGGCCGACCTCGGGGTCGAGGCCGTCAGCTACACCGGTTCCCAGGCAGGCATCCTCACCACCCCCACCCACGGCAACGCACGCATCATCGACATCACCCCGGGGCGCGTCGTGCGCTCCCTGGACGAAGGCAGTGTCGTCATAGTCGCCGGCTTCCAGGGGGTGGCGCAAACCACCAAGGACGTCACGACGCTGGGTCGCGGCGCCTCCGACACCACGGCGGTCGCACTGGCCTCGGCCCTGGGCGCTGACCACTGCGAGATCTACACCGACGTCGACGGTGTCTACACCGCCGACCCGCGGATCGTGCCGAGCGCCCGCCGGATCGCCGAGATCGGCTACGAGGAGATGATGGAGCTGGCGGCCTCCGGCGCCAAGATCCTCCACTTGCGCTGCGTCGAGTACGCGCGTCGCGGAAAACGTGAAGGTCCACGTCCGTTCGTCCTTCAGTGACAAACCGGGCACCTGGGTGAAACCCACGACGAGGTCAGGAAGGCCGAGACAACATGGAAGAAGCCATCATCACGGGCGTGGCCCACGACCGCAGCGAGGGCTCAAGATCACCGTCATCGGCGTCCCCGACCAGGTGGGGGCCGCCGCCTCCATCTTCGAGGTCATCTCGGATGCGGGCATCAACATCGACATGATCGTGCAGAACGTCTCCAGGCTCTCGGACGTGAAGACCGACATCTCCTTCACCCTGCCCATGTCCGACGGTCGCAAGGGGCATCGAGGGCACCTCGAGGCGAACAAAGCACAAGATCGGTTTCGAGGAGGTCCTCTACGACGACCAGATCAGCGCAGGTCTCGATCGTCGGCGTCGGAATGCGGTCCCCATTCGGGCGTGACCACCACCTTCTTCAAGGCCCTGGCCTCCGAGGATGTGAACCTGCAGATGATCTCCACCTCCGAGATCCGGATCTCCGTGGTGGTCAGCACCGACGAGGTGGGATCGCGCCGTCCGCAGCGCCCACGCCGCCTTCGGCCTGGACGATGAGGAGAAGGCCGTCGTCTCACGCCGGAACGGGTCGCTGAGAGGTCCCCGAGGTCCGGGGGACCCGTCCCCGGCGGGCAGGATCATGGTGGAACACTCGGATCGACCCGGTCCAGCGCACCGCAACCGGCGTGACGTCCTAAGCTGGGGCAATGCTCACCCGACTCAGGTTGACGGGTTCAAGAACCTGCTCAGGACTCGACGTCCATTTCGGCCCCTACACCCGCGCTAGCGGGGCCCAATGCGGTGGGAAAGTCAGAATATCTTCGACGCCATCGAGTTCCCTGTCCCTGCTGGCCGATCACACCTTCCTCGAGGCCACCCAGCGCCTCAGGTTGCGCGGCGGGCAGGTCGTGGACCCGCGGTCCCTGTTCTGGAACAACGCCGAATCCAGTGATCCTGTCATCTCCTTCGGTGTCGAGATGATTGTCTCCCTCGAGGTGACCGACGACTTCGCGTCGCGAGTGTCAAGGCGACCACCACCTTCCTCCGCTCGTCCTGAAGCTGCGCCACCTCCCCACCTGACCCGGATCTCCCCAGATCGGGAGGATCCAGCTCGAACACGAGAAACAGACCCACATCAATCCTGGGGACGAGCCCTGAAACACCTTCCTGGCCACACAGCAAGAAAAATTCCGGGACACCGTGGTCAGGGGGAGAAGAGCGGGCACGGCATACATCTCCACCACACAGGGGTGAGGGACGGGAGGCCGTGGTCACTGTCCACCAGGACGAGGCAGCCGAGGGAAACCGCGCCCCTCGGCGCGTACTTCCGGGCGCCGCGCACCATCGTGTCCACCACGACCGCCGCCGACGACCAGACGATCCTGTCGGCCCGCCGAGAGATGCAACAGTGGCGGCTGTTGGCGCTCGAACCTTCCGCCATGCGCGCCCCGGACAGCACCTCGACGATCCTCACCCCACAACATCGGGGGCACACCTGGCGGCGACGCTGTACCGCATGGCCAGGGGAACAGGGCGACGACGTCTACGCCGAGGTCGCGTCTGAGGCGGCGATGCTCACCGACATCGCGCATCACGGTTGACTCACGACGAACGCCGTGACGCCCTCACCCTGATGGCCTCCATGGGCACCGGCCCGTGGCTTCCCGCCCGTTCTCTGTCCGACGGGACGCTTCGTTTTCTCACGTTGTGCATCATGCGTGTCGACGACTCCTTCGGAGGGTTGCTGTGCATGGAGGAACCCGAGAACGGCATCCACCCGGCGCGCATCGAGGCCATGGTCGATCTGGTCCGTTCCCTCGCCGTGGACCCGCAGGATCCGCCGGGACCGGGAAATCCGATGCGCCAAGTCATGGTCAACACCCACTCCCCCCATTTCGTCCGCTACCACAGCGACAACCTGCTGGCCGCGATACCCACCCGGGTTCGCAGGGACGGAAGGATCGCGACCACAGTGCAGCTGCGCCCGCTACCGGGCACATGGCAGGCGATACAAGGAGCACGCACCGTCCTCAAGGCCTCCATGTCGGACTACCTGACCGAACCACCGAACACGCTGCTGTCACTCGAGGCCGTCTCGTGACCGCCCGGAGCGTTTCCTTCGCATTCCTGTGCGAAGGTTCATCCGACACGGGACTCATCGCACACCTGGAAACCCTGCTGGTGCATTTCGGCGCCCAGGAAGTCACCGGCATGCCGGACACCCTGAAAGGGCACGATTCCCGACCGGCTACGGCAGCTGCTCACGGAGGAAATAGGAACGGGGATCGACATGGTGTTCATCCACCGAGACTCCGATGGTCCTGACCGCGAGGGACGGGAACGCGAGATTCGCCGCGGAGTTGAGGAAAGCGGTTTCCCGCATCCGCTCATCCCCTGTCATTCCGGTCCAGGAAACCGAGGCCTGGCTTCTCCTCGATGAACAGGCGATCCGGGACGTCGTGGCGTCCAAAGGGAAACAATCCCTGAGGCTGCCGAAACCGAATGCCATCGAAGGCACCAGGAAACCCAAGGAAATCCTGCAGAAAGCACTCCTCGCGGCAAGCGAGACAAGCGGACGGCGGTTGAAGAAGGAGAAGAACAGTTTCAACCATCACCGCAGAGTGTTGCTGCAACGCCTCGATCCCTTCGGCGCCGTGCGGGACCTACCTTCTTGGCAATGCCTGAGCGCGACATCCAGCGGGCGCTGGCACAGCTCGAGAACCAGAGCTGAAGGGAATAGCCTATGCTCAGCCGCTTTCC